>JADMIO010830147.1_pt1 | contig 73166 bp, 71 predicted proteins | sample 8958161 | NCBI WGS metagenome assembly JADMIO01 (sample SAMN16585339, study PRJNA669376) | soil metagenome | isolation source: Crop rotation soil | place: USA: Cullars Rotation, Alabama | collected 2011 | reverse complement strand
CTTTCCCGGCGCTGGCGGTGGCGTCCGCCAAGATCCGGACCGCACAGGCCGCGCACGAAGGTGCATTGATCGCGCACCAGGTGCACGGCGCGATCGGCGTCACGGACGAATACCCGCTGCACCATTCGACGCTCAGGCTGTGGTCGTGGCGCGAGGAATTCGGCAACGATGCCGCGTGGGCCATCGAGCTCGGCCGCGCGATGGCCGTGGCCGGCGCCGAGGCATTGTGGCCGGCGCTGAGCGCGGAATAGCCCTTCGTGGATTTCTGCGTTCGCGCCGATCCCTTCGACAGTCTTCAGTCCGGAGCGCTGTCGAAGCATCCGGATAAACGGCGAGCCGTCGGCGAGCCGTCGATGCGTCCCATGTCCCCCGCGCGCTCTCGCCGTTTCGATCTCGCCCTTTGTCCGGAGCGTTCATCGGATGGCTCGAAACGAATAAAGCCGAACGTTGTTTTCAGCATGTTCGGCGCGGGCATATTTTCTTCGTGTGGTGTGCTCGCTCTCACGCTGGCAATCGCCGCATTCGCCGCACAGGCGCAGCCGTCCTGGAAGCCCGAGCGCAACGTCGAGATCGTCGTGCCATCGGCGCCCGGCGGCAGCAACGACAAGACCGCGCGCACGGTCGAGCGGATCATCACTGAGAAACGCCTGCTCGGCACGCCGCTCACGGTCATGAACAAGCCGGGCGGCGGCAACATGATGACCATGGCCTACATCGGTCAGCATCCCGCCGACGCACACTACGTGATGGTCGGCACGCCGACGATACTGACGAACCACATCATCGGCACGAGCACGCTCAATTACACGGATTTCACCCCTATTGCGTCGCTGTTCAACGATTACGTCGTGTTCGCGGTCAAGGCGGATGCGCCGTTCAAGACCGGGCGCGAGCTCATCGAACGTCTCAGGAAGGACCCCAAATCCGTTTCGATCGGTTTCGCCACGGCGGTCGGCAGCCATAATCACATCGCGGCCGGCCTGCTCGCGAAAGCCGCCGGCGCCGACGTGCGTAGCCTCAAGGTTGTCGCGTTCAAAGGCTCGGCCGAGGCGATCACCGCGCTGCTCGGCGGCCACATCGACCTCGTCACGACCGCCGCGGGCAACGTCGCCGAGCACGTCGCGGCGGGCAAGCTGCGCATCGCCGGCGTCGCGGCGAGCCAGCGCCTGCCGGGACCGTTCGCGTCGGTGCCGACCTGGAAAGAGCAGGGCTCAACGTCGTGTTCGGCGGGTGGCGCAGCATCATGGGCCCGCGCGGGATGACGCCGCCGCAGGTCGCGTTCTGGGAGAAAATCCTGTCCCAGGTCGTCGCCACGCCGGAATGGAAAACCGATCTCGAGCGCAACTACTGGTCGAACGATTTCGCGCTGAGCGCGCAGTTCCGGGCCGAGCTCAAGCAGGAATACGCCGAAATGAAGGCCGTGCTGACTGAGCTCGGACTGGCCAGATAAGAGAGGGGAGAGGAGACGGGAGAGAGGAGTGCAGACCGGTTCCTCCTCTACCCTGTTGTTCGACTACTCTTTCGGGTTTAATCGATTTGCGCGGGCGCTTACCTTCTCCTCTCTCCTCTCTCCTCTCTCCTCTCGAAAGGAACTTTCATGGCTGCTCCCGTCCTCCTCGAACGTCCCGCCGACGGTGTTGCGCTCGTTCGCATCAACCGGCCCGACGCGCGCAACGCGCTCAACATGGAAGTGCGCAAGCTGCTCGCGCAGCACCTGACCGAGCTCGGCGACGACGCCGTGACGCGCTGCATCGTGCTCACGGGCAACGAAAAGGCGTTCGCCGCCGGTGCCGACATCAAGGAGATGGCCGGCGCGGGCACGGTGGAGATGATGCTGCGCAATACACTCAAGCTCTGGCGCACGATCTCGGCGTGCCCGAAGCCGGTCATCGCGGCGGTGAATGGTTTCGCGCTCGGCGGCGGATGCGAGCTCGCGATGACCTGCGACATCATCATCGCGGGAGAAACGGCGCGCTTCGGTCAGCCCGAAGTCAGGATCGGCATCATTCCCGGCGGCGGCGGCACACAGCGCCTCACCCGCGCGGTCGGCAAGTACAAAGCGATGAAGATCTGCCTGACCGGGGACCTGGTGCCGGCCAGGGAAGCGAACGAGATGGGGCTCGTGAGCGAAGTCGTCCCTGATGCGGAGGTCGAGAAACGTGCGATCGCGATGGCACGGCAGATCGCCGACATGCCGCCCCTTGCCGTACAGCAGATCAAGGAAGTCGTGCTCGCCGGCCAGGACGCCTCGCTCGAAACAGCGCTCCGGCTCGAAACCAAGGCGATACAGCTGCTCTTCTCGACGCTCGACCAGAAGGAAGGCATGGCCGCGTTCATCGAAAAGCGCAAGGCGAAGTTCCAGGGCAAATAGTCCGCTGCTCGAAGCGCTGATCTACTGCTACTCGTCATGCCAGCGCACACGCTGGCATTCAGGAGCTGGATCTGTTGCGTTCTGCTGCAGCGTCCCGCAAGAGGCGTGCGGCCAAGTTCGCATGGTCGTTTTAGTTCAAATTGTCGGGGATTTCCCGTTTGCTTGACCGACCCTGGATTCCAGTTTTCACTGGAATGACAACTCTTTTCATCGACCGCGGGACATTTCGCTGATTTTATGGACGCCTCGCTGACAGCACCGCCGCGCAGGAACGCGCTCGCGGTCGTTGCGCTCCTGCTCGGCGCGGTTGCGATCGCGACCTCGCCGCTCTTCGTTCGCGTGAGCGAGACAGGACCCGTCGCGACGGCGTTCTGGCGCGCCTTTCTCGCGTTGCCGGTCCTGTGGCTGTGGTCGGCGTACGCGCAGCGCAGCGGCGCGCGCGCGGATGCCGTTTCTCATCGAGGACGCATGGCTGCGGCAGGACTGCTGTTCGCCGGCGATCTCGCGTTCTGGCACTGGTCCATCATGATGACGTCGGTTGCGAATGCGACGCTGCTCGCCAACCTCGCGCCGATCTTCGTCGCGCTCGGTGCCTGGCTGTTGTTGCGCAAACACCTGAGCGGACGATTCCTCGTCGGCCTGTTCACCGCGCTCACCGGCATGGTCGTGCTGATCGGCGGCGATTTCAAACCGACGCGCACCGAGTTGCTCGGCGACGTCTGCGGCGTGATCACGGCGATGTTCTACGCCGGCTACCAGATGACGATCACGCGGCTGCGCGAGCGTATCGCGACCGGCACGATCATGGCGTGGAGCGTCTCGTTCACCGCCGCCGCGCTGTTGCCGGTGGCGCTGCTGTCAGGCGACTCGATGCTGCCCGCGACCGCGATCGGTTGGCTGACGCTCATCGGACTCGCGCTGATTGCACAGGCCGCAGGCCAGAGCCTGATCGCGTACGCGATGGCGCACCTGCCCGGCACGTTCTCTTCGGTCGGCCTGCTCTTCCAGCCCGTAATGGCAGCGCTGTTCGCTTGGGCGCTGCTCGGCGAAGCGATGGGCTGGCTGCAGATCGCGGGCGGCATCGCAGTGCTGATCGGCATTCGCATCGCGCACGAGGCGGAAGCCGCACGCTGACGAGCGTGCCCGCGGCAAGCCGCGGTCGTTCAGCGCACGGGCTGGGAACGATCCACCATTGCGCCGCGGAGGATCACGGTCGAGATGCGCCGCGTATTGGCGATATCGTCAAGCGGGTTGGCGTCGAGCACGATGAAGTCGGCGCTTTTGCCGGTTTCCAGCGTTCCCGCGTCGGAGATCCGCAGGAAATCGGCCGAATTGCGCGTTGCGGCAACGATGACCTGCATGGGCGTCATGCCGGCCGCCACCATGTCGACCATCTCGTCGTGCGGTCCCCAGGGCGTGTTGCCGTCGGTGCCGAGCGTAATGCGCACGCCGGCCGCGTTGAGCTTGGCGAGGTTGCGCGCCTGGATGCCGAAGAACTGCTGCGCATCCGGCCGATCGGTGTTGGCCGCTTCGAGCTTGGCGAACTCGTCCGACGTAAGACTGGGCCGCAGCCAGCGCAGGTCCACCTTCACGCCGCGGGGCGGCAGATTCGGCGTCAGGACCAGGGTGGGCCGCTGCTTGAACATCGCCACCAGCTCGTCGTCGATGTCTTTGTCGCGGACGCCGTGCGCGAACGCGTCGACCCCGGCCTTGATGAGCCCCTTCGCATCCTCGAGCTCGAAGATGTGCGCGGTAACGCGCAGGCCCTGCCGGTGCGCTTCGTCGATGATCGCCGTATAGAAGTCCGACGTGAGCTTCTTGTATTTTCCGTCCCGCGAGTCGACCCAGATCTTGACGATGTCGACCTTTCGCGCGGCGAGATCCGCTACCGCCTTGCGGCCTTCCGCTTCGTTCACGATCCAGAACGGCAGCGTCGTGCGGCCGGGCTCCGGCATCGTGATGCCGCGACCCGCGCTGAAAAAGCGCGCGCTGCCCGGGATCGTCTGGCCGCGCACGTCGAGCACGTCGTAGCTGTCGGTGCCCAGGCTCAGGGCGGCGCCGACGCCGTAATAGGCGCGCGATCGCAAGTCCCGCAGGAGGGCGTCGCGGCCATTGCTGAGATGCACGTGCGTGTCGATGATCATCGGCATGACCGTCTTGCCGGCAAGGTTTACGCGCGTGGCGCCAGAGGGCACCCGCACGTCGGCACCCGCACCGGCCTGAACGATCTTCGTGTCCTCCACTACCAGCGTAGCGCCCTCGATGACGCGCCCGTCGCCTACGATCAGCCGCGCGTTTTCATACGCCGTGACGGATTGCGCATGGGCCGGAACTGCGAGCCCGGAAACAAAAGCCAGGATTGCGAGCGTTACGCGTAACATTGATCCTCCCTCATGACGTTCATGATTGACTTCCCTCCCGGCCCGCGAGCGGCGTCGGGCAGCACCCGTGATCCTAAGTCCTGATAACCCTCTCGATCGATTGCGGGAATGTTACCCAAGGTCATACCGGCCACTTAACCTAGCGAGATCTTCTGCCGTGACTGTCGGTACGCTCGGACGTCATCGCGCGAATCGCGCGCGAGCCTTGCGTGCACGGGCGCCACGCCGAGCATCGAATTCTCCCGTTATCGGGGTCGCCGCACGGTCCGTATGTGTCCGCCGAGCTCGGACGTGAGCCGTGTCACTGCATCTCGCAGGAAGCGCACGTGCCGGCCCGCGGCGGCGCGCGTGAAGCGATTCAACGGGCCGGTCACTGCCACCGCTCCGGCGAGCACATGATTGTGGCCGAACACGGCCATTGCAACGCTCCCAACCGCGGGATCGCGTTCGCCGAACGTGGTGTGGTGGCCAGCGCGGCGAACGGACTCGTAGGGTTCGCCGGGCTCTCCCGAGTAGGCGAGAAGCACTCGTCCAGAGGCACCTCGATCGAGCGGCAGCACCTCGCCCAGACGCGCGTGGTAGCGGATGGGTTGGGAGCCGTCCACACGCACGACACAGACGCGGGAATTGCCCTCTCGCACGTAGAACGCGGCGCTTTCGCGCGTTTTTCGAGCGAGCTCGCGCAACACCGGCTCGATTACGATCGCGCGGTCGAAGCCGCGGTGGTAGCGCGTCCCCAGCCAGCCCGCTGCCGGGCCGAGGCGCCAGGCGCCGATCGGAAGCTGTACGAGATAGCGCCCAGCGCCGAGCGTGCGGGCGATTCGCAGAACGGTGGTCTTGTGCAGATGCGTGCGGCGGGCGAGCTCACCCAGGCTGAGCTCGGTCTCGCCTGCCTTGAACGCTTCGAGGATGTCGAGCGCGCGCGCAACCGCCGTAACGGTGGGCGTCGTATCCGCGGCGCTGGCCATCGTTTCATTGTACGAAACACCGTTGCCGCGCTCAACCCGGGCCTCTAAAGTCACGCACCTTTCCAAAGGAGACCTGATGAGCACGTTACGCAAACCTGACGTACGCCTTTACTACGAGCGCGTAAGCGCGGAGCTTGTGCGCGAGGCCGCGGCGCTGCCCGCGTCGATCCTCGCTGATGTATACGGTCGCCGCGGGACGGTGAGCGGCCGCATTGCAGCGCTCGCGCCGACGATGAAGGTCGCCGGTCCCGCGCTGACCGTGGAAGTAAGGCCCGGCGACAATCTGATGATCCATGCGGCGTTGTCGATCGCGCAGCCCGGCGACGTGATTATCGTCGACGGGAAGTTGGACCAGACCTGCGCGCTCGTCGGCGAGATCATGGTGAGCCAGGCGATGGCGATCGGCGTCGCGGGCATGGTTCTCGATGCGGCCGTGCGCGACGTCGAGGCGCTGCGAACCAAAGATTTCCCGGTGTTCTCGTTTGGCTTCAACCCGTGCGGACCGACTAAGCGCGTGGCCGGCCGCGTCAATTACCCGATCTCCGTCGGGGGCGTCGCTGTGAACCCCGGCGATCTCATCGTCGGCGATGCCGATGGCGTCGTGGTGATCGAGCGCGAGCGGGTAGCCGAAATGATCGAGCTCGGACGCAAGAAAGTCGCCGACGAGCGCAAGCGGCTCGATGCCATAGCGCGGCGCGAGCAGCTCACACCCGGCTGGCTCGCACCGGCGCTAAAGGAAGCGGACGTCGTCATCGAAGAGCAATCGCGATGAGCGCGAAAGAGACGATTCTCGTCACGGGTGCTGACCTTGCACCGGAGGCGCAGGCGCTGCTTGCCGATTACGAGCTGGTATACGCCGGCCGTACGCCGGGCGAGGACGATCTCGTCAGCCTGTGCGAACGGCATGCGCCGGTCGCGATCGTCGTGCGCTACGGCCGGATCACCAGTCGCGTCATCGCTGCGTGCACGGATCTGCGCGTGATCTCGAAACATGGCAGCGGCATCGACACGATCGACGTGGCGGCCGCTACCGCGCGCGGAATCGCCGTCAAAGCAGCTACCGGAGCGAATGCGGCTGCCGTGTCGGAGCACACCTGGGCGCTGATCCTCGCCTGCGCGAAATCGGTGCCGGAGCTGAACGCCAGGATGCAAGAAGGTTATTGGGACAAGGCGACCCACAAAAGTCTCGAGCTCGGTGGCAGGACACTCGGTCTCGTGGGCATCGGCGCAATCGGGGCGCGCGTTGCAGCTGTCGGCGTCGCCATGGGAATGCAGATCGTGGCCTACGACCCGTTCGTAAAGTCGGCGCCGCCCGGCGTCACCCTATGCACTCTGGACGATGTTTTGCGCAGCGCGGACATCCTCTCCCTGCATTGTCCGCTGACCGCTGAGAACAAAAAGCTCATCGGGCGCGACGCGCTGGCGCGCATGCGCAAAGGATCGATCCTCGTGAACACGGCGCGCGGGGGCCTCGTCGACGAACCGGCGCTGGTCGACGCGCTGCGGACGGGTCATCTGCGCGCCGCAGGGCTCGACAGCTTTTCGAGTGAGCCGCCGCCACCCGATCTGCCCGTGCGCGGTGTGCCCGGCGTCGTCATGACGCCCCATATCGGCGGCGTGACCACCGATGCGTATACGAACATGGGGGTGGCGGCGGCCCAGAACATCGTCGCCGTGCTCCAACAAACCAAGGAGGAATTGATATGAGACGCATCATCGAAATTGCAGCTGCGATCTGCATCGCGTTGAGCGGCGTCGGAACGGCGTGCGCGCAGGCAGACTACCCGACGAAGCCGATACGGCTGATCGTCCCCTTTCCGCCCGGCGGCGGCACGGACATCCTGTCGCGACTCGTGGCCAACAAGCTCACGGAAACGCTCGGCTGGCAAATCGTAGTCGACAATCGCGGCGGCGCCGGCGGCAATATCGGTTTGCAGGCGGCCGCTCAGTCCGCGCCGGATGGCTACACGATGGTGATGGGCCAGACCAGCAATCTCGCGATCAATCCTGCGCTTTATAGCAAGCTGCCCTACGACCCAATCAAGGATTTCGTGCCCGTATCGCTCGTATCGGCGTCGCCCATCGTGCTCGTCGTTCCGGCGAAATCTCCCTACAAGACACTCGGCGACTTCGTTGCCGCCGCGAAAGCGAAGCCGGGGCAACTCACATTCGGCTCGCCCGGCAGCGGGACGGTTGCGCACCTGACGGGCGAGCTTTTCCAGCGAACCGCAGGCATCAAATACGTCCACGTGCCGTACAAGGGTGCGGCTCAGGCGCTGCCTGACTTGATCGGCGGCCGCATCGACCTCTATTCGTCGTCGCTCGAAACGGCCATGTCGCAAATGAAGGCGGGGACCATACGCGCGCTGGCCGTCACCTCGCTGCAGCGCATTGCAGTCGTGCCCGATGTGCCGACGGTCTCGGAATCCGGCTACAAAGGTTTCCAGGCGACCACGTGGTTTGGCATTCTCGCGCCCAAAGGCACGCCCGACGCGATCGTCAATAAATTCACGGCAGAAACGACGAAAGTTCTGCAAATGCCGGACATGAAGGAACGTATGGCAGCGACGGGCGGCTTGCCGGTGCCAACGGGTCCTAAAGAATTCTCGGCGCTGCTCCGTTCAGAAGTTCAGCGGTGGTCCCGCGTCGTCAAGGAATCGGGAGCGAAAGTCGATTGATGGGCGCGGCCGGAGCGGCTCTGGCGCGGGCGGCATGGCCGTAATAGCAGCTTACCGCTCTTGTTCTGCTCGTTATGGCATCGCCGAGGAGCCTTGGTAGTGCTCTATCCTCGGTCTGATTGCGCAAACGACAACGGCACCGCCACTTCTTCGAGCGCAACGCGCTCCGAGTCGACGCCGAGCCGCACTTCGACCGCTGCTGCTGCGATCATGACCGCAGCGCCCAGCACATAGCCCCAGCAAACGGCGCCGCGCGAGCCGGTGCCGATCAGCACGCCGAAAAGCCACGGGGCCAGAACGCCGCCCGCCGCAGTGCCGAGCGCGAAGAAAACTGCAATCGCGAGCGCGCGCATCTCGAGCGGAAAGATCTCGCTCACCGTCAGATACGCCGAGCTCGCGGCAGCCGAGGCGAAGAAGAAAATGACGCTCCAGAGCAGCGTTTGCCCGGCCGCCGACAGCGCGCCCGACAGGAAGAGCAAACCGGTCAGCAAGAGCAGCGTGCCGGAGACCGCATAAGTGCCGGCTATCATCAGGCGCCGGCCGAAGGTATCGAACCAGTGGCCGAGCACGAGCGGTCCGAGAAAATTGGTGATCGCAAACGGCAGCAGGTAGATGCCGGTCTGCTGCGCCGGCACGTGGTAGAAGCGCGTCAGCACGAGCGCGTAGGTAAAAAAGATCGCGTTGTAGAGAAACGCCTGTGACGTGATCAGCACCAGCCCGAGGATCGACCGGCGCCGGTACTCGCCGAGCATGGTCCGGAAGATCGTGCCAAGGCCTGTGCGCCGGCGGGGATAGATCGTGATCGGGCGCGCCTTGTCTGCCGAGTCGGCTGTCGTGGCGCGGTCGACGCGAGCCTCGATCTTCGCCATCTCTTCGTTGGCGCGCGCGCCATAACCATGTATGCACAGCCAGCGCGGGCTCTCGGGCACGAAACGGCGCGCGACGAGGACACCGATGCCGAGAACGACGCCCGTGCCGAAGCCGATGCGCCAGCCGAGATCGATCGGGAAGACGCGCGGATCGAGCAGCAGCACGGTCGCGCCGGAGGCAAGCGTCGCGCCGATCCAGAAGCTGCCGTTGATGATGAGGTTCACGCGCCCGCGGACGCGCGCGGGAATCAGCTCGTCGATCGCGGAATTGATGGCGGCATATTCTCCCCCGATGCCGAAGCCGGTTACGCAGCGGAAGAGCGCGAGGCTCGCGAAGTCCCACGAAAACGCGGAAAGCAGCGTGCCCGCCAGGTAAACGGCCATCGTGAGGAAGAAGAGCCGCGCCCGGCCGTAGCGGTCGGTGAGATGCCCGCAAAGGAGCGCGCCGATCACCGCGCCCAATAGATAGAACGACGCGACCGCGCCGATCTGCGCGCTCGACAGCTCCAGCGTTGCGGGATCCTGCAGCACGCCGCTGACCGCGCCCGCCAGCGTCACCTCGAGGCCATCGATCGCCCAGCTCGCGCCGAGCGCGATCACCACCAGCCAGTGGAACCGGCTCCACGGCAGCCGGTCGAGACGCGCGGGGATATCGGTCTGGAACGGCTCGAGGCGCCGCGGCGAGGGAGAGCTCGTTGTGGTTTCCAATACTCTAGGATCGCTTGAAGTTCGGCGTGGACGCGAGCAGCGCTATGACATCGAATGCGGCATGGTAAGGCGGACGGGGCCATGGCGCGAGACGCCACGCGCTGGCCGCCCTCCCTTGTCGCGCGAGCCAAACTTTTTCGACGGCTGCAACCCATGGCCCGTCAGAGCTCGACGGTTTCAGGCGCATCGATCCTATCGGCACCGGACATTAGCTCGCCATCCGGATAGTGATACCAGTCGCGGTGTGGCGAAATCGCGTAGCACGCGAGACATTGCGTCTCCAGCCATTTGAAACCGCAGCCGGGACACAGCCCCGCCGTCCAGAATGTATTCCACGCCATGCCGCAGCCGGGCATGCACACCCACCGATCCTCCGACTTGGGGCGGTACTCGCATTTGGGACAGTAGATTTCGGGCTCGCGGCGCATGTTGAGAGGTGGGCTGGAGCAGCATGTCGCTAAGGAATGTCTGAACAAGGGGGCGACACCCCCTTGTAAATCCCCCACATCAGGGGAAGCTGAAATTGGAATACCTGCTTGATCAGAGCTTCCCTAAGCAACCTCGTTCAACCGGCCGCCGCTTGCGCGGGGCTTACGCGTAGCCCGGCGGATGCTCGGCAAACCACTGCGCGATGCCCGGCATGTCCTCTTCGAAATTGCCCGGCACGGAAAAGTTGAGCGCGCCTGCGCGGCGCGCGCTGCGGTTCGCAAAATCGTGCGTGATCCCGCCCGGAACCAGGACGAAAGAGCCTTGCGGTGCATCACGCCACTCGCCGTTGATGAGAAAGCTCATCGTCCCTTCGATCACGAAGAAAACGTCGTCCTCGGGATGCGAATGAGGGCCGGGTCCCTGCGTGTGCGCTTCCAGCCACCATTCGGAGATCGAATATCGATTCGCGGTTTCTGCGCCGTCGGATTTGAACAGCGCTGAGATACGGCCCATCGGATATGCGCGGCCCTCGCCGGGGCCGAGAACCAGCACGTCACGCGCCGATGCGGGATTGGAACCATCCATACGCTATTACTCCTTACGATTATCGAAGAACCAGGTCAGTCATCGAGCAGACCGCCTTTGAAAAAGCTCCAGGCCGTTCCGTCGTGCAGGTAGAAATGGCCATCGGCGCAGGCGGCCTTGCCGGGAAAGTAATCCCGATAGGCCTTGGGCACGAGCAGCTCGAGCTGGGCATCGGACAATTCTTCGAACTCCTCGGGCGTGATGGCCCTTCCGGCCCGCAGTCTGCGTCTCTCCATGCGTTTGAGTTTTCTGGCTTCGAAGTTAGCGTGGGACAGGTTCCTGCAATCTTCGGCTCATTACGATCGATTCGGTTCCCACGCGATTTTCAAGCCGCCCCCGTGGTGTGAACTCGAACCGTTCATAGAAATGAAGCGCCGGGTTCGACGCACGGACGGACAGGATAATTGCCGAATACGTGCCCGAGCACATCCGGATGAGCTCCGTCATCATCAAAGAGCCGATGCCGCGCCTCTGGTACTCGGGATAGACCGCGGTCGCCAGCTCAGGCACTCCGGCTGCCGACAGGTCGAGACCCAGGCGAACCCAGGTAGCGCCCACGGCCTTGTCGTCATCGAGCGCGATCACGCCGAGATCGCCCGCCTTTGGCCAACCAGCGACATATGTACTCAGAAACGCGTCGCATTTCGCGGTCGGCACGGCGTTCTTTCCGGCCGGCGACATGGATGCCGCCAGAGTGAGCATTTCCCACAGAAAATCGGTGTCGCCCGCGGACGCCTGCCGAATTCGAATTGGACGCGACATCACTTTCCCTTCGCGGTCGTGCACGCGCTATCCATACGACTCGACACTTCGTAGAGGTCACGAGCGGCGCACCGTGAAACGCGCAGTGAAATCTGAAAGGACAGCTTGCGGGCCGTCCCGTTGGACAGCCGTGGTTGAAGTCATTGGCCGAGAAGCGGCAGTTGCTACTTCTTTTGATATTCCAGATACTTTTGATAGATCAAATGTTGCGGTTGTTTTTGATAGATCAAGGTTGCAATTCTGGCATCGGGCGGGACGCCGTCTAAACTTTTTCCGTCCACGTTCAAACCGGAACTGGAAGCATAAAACGCAGTCAGTGCTGCGCTAAGGCCCCCGACTCTATGGACCAAATCAGCCCAGTCATTGAAACGCCGTTTGTTGCGCTCCTCGATGATTTGTGCGGCCACTTCGGGGCCAACGCTGATTACGCTTGCAATCTCTGCTTCTGTTGCGGTGTTGACATCGACATTACGTAAGACAATATTTGGCGGAGCCTCCGGAGTTCGGTTTTCCTCCGCGGCTGTTTCGCGCGCCCGCTGTTCGGCGTAGCGGGCCCGGTTTTCTGCGAATTCAGCCTCTCTCGCGGCAATCGCCTCCGGCGTGTTGGCGGCTTCCCGCTTGGCATTCTGTTCTTTGATAGCCGCGGATGAAGCCTTGTCAATGCAGTCGTACTGGCGATTGATGTCGTACCCGTCCTGCATGGCTTTGGAGCGCCGCTCGACCGTGCGCAGAGGAGCTCCTTCGCATGCAGCTTGATAAGCGGGTGACTCTTCCAACTTCTTGGAACAGCTCGTAGCTCCCAGGCTCAGCAAGAGGGTGGCGATCAAAATCCCAATCGACCGTTCAGTAATACGTATCGGCATGGGGCTATTCATCTCTACGCGGATTCGACCCTGAAATAAATTTCTCGCTCGCTGCCGCAGCTCGAGTCTATCGCGGTCGCGCAAGCGCTTGCAATTTCGACGGTTTCTCGCGCGGCACGTTGTCGCCTGCGATAGATTGCGCACGGGCCGACACGTGCTTGACCTAGCAGCGGGCGGACCCCGGCATCGCCAGGCCGCCGTAGGCGCGTGCAGCGCGACTTTGGGACCGTTGCGGCTCACACCGGAGAATGGGGCGCAGCTCGTACCGCATCACTGATCTGTCCCATGCGGTCTGGCGGCACCATCCTGCACGCTGTTGCTTACAGGTCCGGCGGCTTAAAGAACCAGGAACGCGCTGCGTCGCTGAATCGCAGACGCTTGTTGTGATCCCCCCGCTCTTTATCTATCCTTGCGTAAAACCGAAGGGTGCAGTCGTCCATGGATGCCGTCACACAGCAACTCGCGCGTTTCCTCGTTTCCTCGCAGCTCCCCGACATTCCGGTTTCCGTACGCCATGAAGCCGCCCGCGCGATTCTCAACTGGCTCGGCTGCGCGCTGGGCGGCTGTGGCGACGTGACCGTCGACAGACTGCTCGCCGGCGTGCAGCCGTTTGCCGGCAACCCCGAGGCGACGGTGCTCGGGCGCAGCGAAAAGCTCGATGCGCTCAACGCCGCGCTGGTGAACGCCGTGGGCTCCAACGTGCTCGATTTCGACGACACGCATCTGCGCAGCGTCATCCATCCGACCGTGCCCGTCGCCGCCGCCGTATTCGCGCTCGCAGAGCATGTGCGCGTCACCGGCGCGCAGGCACTGCACGCGTTCATCCTCGGGGCCGAAGCCGAATGCCGCATCGGCAATGCGGTGTCGCCCGAGCATTACGAGATCGGCTGGCACATCACCTCGACGTGCGGCGTGCTGGGCGCCGCCGCCGCATGTGGGAAGATGCTGAACCTCAGCGAGCAGCAGATGACGTGGGCGCTGGGTATTGCGGCCACGCAGGCGTCCGGGCTCACGGCGATGCTCGGCAGCATGAGCAAATGCCTGAACATGGGTCACGCGGCGCGCAACGGCATGGCCGCCGCGCTGCTGGCTGCGCAGGATTTCACGAGCTCGGCGCGCGCACTCGAAGCGCCGCGCGGCTTCGCCCACGTGCTCTCGCCGCGGTGCAATCTCGACGAGATCGTGGATGGCCTCGGCACGCGCTGGGAGCTCATGCAGAATGCATACAAGCCGTATCCGTGCGGCATCGTGGTGCACCCGGTGATCGATGCATGCCTCGAGCTGCGGAGCGAGCACGGCATCAGCGCCGACGCCATCGCGCGCGTCGACGTTCGCGTCCATCCGCTCGTCATTCAGCTCACCGGCAATCCGACGCCGCGCACCGGTCTCGAAGCGAAACTTTCCACGCAGTACTGTGCGGCCGCGGCACTGATCCGCGGCAGGGTCGGCGTCCAAGAATTTACGGACGCCAGCGCACAGGACCCCGCCATCGTCGCGCTGCGATCGCTCGTCACGCTACAGCCCGACGACAGCGTCGCCAAGGAAGCGGCGCACGTCAGCCTGACACTCGCGGATGGCCGCGCGTTCGAAAAAACCGTCGCGCACGCGACCGGCAGTCTCGAGCGGCCGATGACCGACGAGCAGCTCGAAGCCAAGTTCCGCAGCCTGGCTTCGGCAAGGTTTGCGGCTTCCGCGGTCGAGAGCCTGATCGCGCAATGCTGGGCGCTCGAGCGGGCGCCGGACGCGGCAGCGGTCGTGCGCGCGTGCGCGTTTCACGGCAGCGGGGGAGGTCGCGAAGACCGGCGCGCGGCACAACAAGCCTGACGTCCCTCCGCCACCGCTACAATCGAGATCACTGAGCTTTACATAAATGCCTCACGCTCGGTCCCCCGTCCGTCCTTTCTCTCAGACGGAGAACGGAGATACGAGACGCAAATGGGTCGTCACCCATTCGCGCAACGCCCAATAGGAGAACGACTGTCATGCCGTATGCGAATTCCAACGGAGTCCGGCTTTACTACGAAGAAGCCGGCAAGGGCACACCTATCGTTTGGGTACACGAATACGCGGACGACCTGTACGGGTGGGAGCCGCAGCTGCGGTACTTCAGCCGGCGCTACCGGTGCATCGCGTACAACGCGCGCGGCTATCCACCGTCCGACGTCCCCAAGCCCGTTTCGCAGTACTCGCAGGCGCTCGCGACCGACGACATCGCCAACGTGATGCGCCACCTCAAGATCCGCAAGGCGCACATCATCGGCTGCTCGATGGGCGGCTACGCGACCGTCCACTTCGGCCTGCGCTACCCGCGCATGGCGATTTCGTTGACGGCGATCGGCGTTGGTTTCGGCTCCGACCCCGACAAGCGCTCGCAATTCATCCGCGACAACGAAGTGATGGCGCGGCGCTTCGACGAGCTCGGCACCGCCGAGGCCGTCAAGCCCTACCAGATCGGCCCCGCCCGCATCCAGTTCCAGAACAAGGACCCGCGCGGCTTTGCGCAGTTCTGCGACGAGTTCGCCAAACATTCCGCGCTCGGATCCGCCAACACGCTGCGTGGCGTGCAGGGCAAGCGGCCGACGGTCTACAGCCTCGAGCGCAAGCTCAGGCAGCTGAAGGTGCCGCTGCACGTGATCAGCGGCGACGAGGACAACAATTGCCTCGAGCCCGGCATCTTCATGAAGCGCGTCTGCCCGTCGGCGGGGCTCTCGTTCGTCGCCAATACCGGCCACGCCGTGAATCGCGAGGAGCCGGATCTCTTCAACCGCATCGTGTCGGAGTTCCTGACGCAGGTGGACTCGGGGCGCTGGCGCCCGCGCGACCCGCGCTCGCTCAACCTATCCACGATGGCGAAAAAATCGTGAGGAGCAGGCGAGGTGAGGCGTGACGGGTAGGACGTGAGGCGAGAGCGCGTCTCTCGTCTCTCGTCTTTCGTCTCTCACAGTATCCAACGAAGGAGATCTTCAGTGACCGCAAAATCGACATGGATCGCTGCGCTGGCCGCGGCGACGCTTTTCGCCGCCAGCGTTCCGGCGGCAGCGGAAGTCAGCGAAGTCAAGATCGCGCGCCAGTTCGGCATCTCGTTCCTGCCGCTGCACGTGATGCAGGACAAGGGGCTGTTCGAGAAGCACGCGAAGGCGGCGGGGCTCGACACCAAGGCGACGTACCTGCAGATCGCGGGCGGTACGAGCCAGAACGACGCGCTCCTCTCCGGCAGCATCCACATCGCGGGCGGTGGCATCCCGCCATTCTCGATTCTCTGGGCGCGCACCAAAGGGACGCAGAACGAGGTCAAGGCGATCGCCGCGAAGAACGCGGCGCCGATCATGCTGCTCACGCGCGAGCCGCGCATCAAATCGATCCGCGACTTCACCGACAAGGACCGCATCGCGATGCCGGTCGCCAAGGTTTCGGGCGGCGCGATCATCCTGCAGATGGCCACGCAGAAGGAGTTCGGCAAGGGCAACGAGTTCAAATTCGACAATATCAGCGTGAGCATGTCGACGCCCGACGCCACGACCGCGCTGCTGTCGGGCGGCGGCGAGATCAACAACCATTTCTCGGAGCCGCCGTTCCAGTACCAAGCGCTCAAGAAGCCCGGCATCCGTTCGATCCTGAAGTCCTACGACGTGCTGGGCGGCGTCACGACTTACAACCTCGTGTGGACGACGTCGAGATTCCACGACGAGAATCCGAAGACCTACCGCGTTTTCCTGGCCGCGTTCAACGACGCGATCCAGGAAATCTACAAGGACCGCAAGGCCGCGGCCGAAAGCTATATCCGCGTCACCAAGGAAAAGATCTCGACCGAAGAGCTGCTCGAGCTCATCAACAATCCGGATTTCGAGTTCACGACCACGCCCAAGAACATGATGAAGATCGTGAGCTTCATGTCCGAGGTGGGGCACATCAAGGTCCAGCCGCAGTCGTGGAGGGATCTGTTCTTCCCCGAGGTGCACAACCTGCCGGGAAGCTGATTGGCGATCGAATGCGCGACGTGAAGCACCGTGATCCAACGGCGTGGATCCCGGCGTCCGCCGGGATGACGTGAGGTTGCGGCGCGCCCCAAGGGGTCGTCATTCTGGGCACGCCAGAATCCAGCCGTCCACTCGCAGCGATAGGTTTCGCTCAATTCTTCATAACGGCCGGCTCAAAGGTCGACGGTGACGTCGAGCACTTCAATGACACACTTCTTTCCTGCGGGATCGCTTGACGCGCTCCGCCGCTCCATCCGACAGGGGAACACTGCTTGTGGAGCCGTGTACGGATGAAAATCGCGATCCGCGATTGCGCGATCCGCTACGGCGCTCACGAAGTGCTGCGCAGGGTAAGTCTCGACATCGGCGCCGGCGAATTCGTCTGCCTGCTCGGACCGTCGGGCTGCGGCAAGACGACGCTGCTCAACGCGATCGCCGGATTCGTGTTTCCGCAGGAAGGCGAGGTATTGATCGATGGCCGGCGCGTGCAGGGACCGGGCGTCGATCGCGGCATGGTGTTTCAGGAATATGCGCTCTTCCCGTGGTTCACGGTCGAGCAGAACGTGCAGTACGGACCGCGTTTGCGCGGCGTAGGCGGGAGCGAGCTGACGGCCTTATCGGATCGCTACCTCGACCTCGTCGCGCTCGGCGCCTACAAACGGCATTTTCCGAATCAGCTTTCGGGCGGCCAGCGGCAGCGTGTCGCGATCGCACGCGCGCTCGCGAGCCAGCCTGAAGTCCTGCTGCTGGACGAGCCGTTCGGCGCGCTCGACGCGATGACGCGCGAAGCGCTGCAGGAGGAGCTGCTGCGCATCTGGGAGATCGAGCGGCGCACGTGCGTATTCGTCACCCACAGCATCGGCGAGGCGGTATTTCTCGCTGAAACGATCGTCGTCATGCAGGCGCATCCCGGCCGCGTGCATGCCGTCATTCGGAATGCGGCGCCACGCCCGCGCGAGCGGACGTCGGATGCGTATTTCTCCATGTATCGCAAGGTGGACGAGGCGCTGCGCCAGAAGGAACTGCAATCCGGCTGAGCAATTCCTCGCTCCGGGCTCAAAAAAGGCCGGTGGCGGTACGACCCACCGCCCCCACGGGTCTGCTGGTGAAGTCGCGCGGTTAGGCGAGGATCGTAACGATGCGGCCAACGCCCGCCACCGGCGGAACAGGGTCGGCCGCTTATGCAGCGCTTCCGCCGCGACGAGCACGATCGACAGCGCGATCGGCGCCTCGACCGGCGGCGAGCAGCGTGAGCCAGACCAGCGCGCTCAACGCAAGCGTGATGCTGTGTGCCGCGGTGAACGCGGTGATCATCCACAGGAGGCGGCAACGGTTGAATCCGACGAGGAAGAGCAGCGCGAGCACGAATAGCCGGGGGTCGATGCCGGTCATCGATGTGCTCGACGCCGAAAGCTCGCGCCACCGGACTGCGGCCCGTTTTCCCTCTTTTCGCCGCTGCCCCCGCCGTAGCGTTGCAGGCGGCGCGCCACGTCCCAACGTGAGAAAATAGCGCCCCCGGCGAGGGGAGAAAGCGCGGCGATGCGTATGCGCCGCGCGCCGGGCGCGCTTCGGTTTTCACCCTGTTTTGCGATGGCTGCCCGCGGCACGAAGTGTCGTCAGCCGTCGCCGTCCTCGACCGGGCGCACATACGCAGCACCGAATAACGCGTGCCGCACGCGACCGCCCGGGCAGGCAGTCTCGCAGCGCCGCACCGGTAGCCAGGGAATTATCGATGCAGATAAGGGATTGCGAAGGCTTGACCTCGGCACGCGCCGTGTGGGATTTCACCACGGGCGATTCACGGCGCTTTCTCGACCGCTTGCGGCTCATGCTGCTCGCGATGCAGCGCTTTCGCGAGCAGCATGTCGAGCCCGATTTCGTGGTTCTGCTGCACGGCGGGGCGACCAAATTCGCCGCGCGCGATTTCGCCGGCAGCAAGTTCGCGGGCGACGACACGGGCGATCTGCCGGCCATCCATGCTGCGCTCTCCGACTTCACCTCGCACGGCGGCCGCATCGAGGTGTGCGAGATCGCGATGGAGCGCTCGCAGGTGAGCCACGGCCGGCTGGTGCCGGGCGTCGAGGTCGAGGAGAACGTGTTCCTGAACAGCATCGCGCTGCAGAATCGCGGCTACGCCTACGTACTCATCAGCTGACCGCGGGACGACGACGCACTTCGACGATGGGAGCATTGCTGCAATCGCGCCGGTTCTGGCTGATGCTGACCGGCTATGCGCTCGCGCTCGCGGTCTGGTATGCGAGCGTCAAATGGATACCGCTCCCGTCCTTCACGCGCATGCCGGATCCGGTCAGCGTCATCACCGAGTGGCTGTCGCCGCAGCCGGCGTACGGCATCTCCCTGTTCACCGCCGCCTACTACAAGCACATCCTCGCGAGCACAGTGCGCGCGTGGGCCGCCTTCGTACTGGCGGTGGGGCTCGGCGTGCCGCTCGGCATCCTCATGGGCTGGAGCAGCCGCTTCAACGCGTACGCGTCGGCGCTGCTCGGGCTGCTGCGCCCCGTCCCCCCGCTCGCGTGGGTGCCGCTCGCAATTCTGCTGCTGCCCGCGGCGGAAGCGGCAGTGGTCTTCGTGACGTTCCTCGTCGCTTTCTTTGCAACGACGCTCAATACGGTAGTCGGCGTCCACGCGATTGATGCCGATCACATCCGCGCGGCAAAGTGCCTCGGCGCGACGCGTCGCGACCTGCTGTTCGACGTGATCGTTCCGGGCGCGCTGCCGCAGATTTTCACGGGCCTGCAGATCGCGATGGGCGCCGCATGGTTCTCGCTCGCCGCCGGCGAAATGATCGCGGCCCAGTACGGGCTCGGCTTCCTGATCATGGACGCGTACAACCTGATTCAGTATCCGACCATCGTCATCGCCATGGGGACGCTCGGCCTGATGGGCTTCATCTCGAGCGCGATCATCCGCCGTCTGGGAGACCGGCTGATGCGCTGGCGTCTCGAAGCGATGGGAGTGACACGATGAACGCGCGGGGCGGCACGTCTGCCGGCGGACTTTCGATCCGGCGCGCCGGCAAGATCTACGATCCGGGCGGGGCATCCGTGATCGCGCTCGAGGAGTGCAGCCTCGAAGTCGCGCCCGGTGAGTTCGCGGCGATCGTCGGTCCATCGGGGTGCGGCAAGAGCACGCTGCTCAACCTGATCGCGGGATTCGACCGCCTCACGGCGGGCGAGATCCTGCTCGACGGCGCGCCGTTCGCCAGTCGTACCAGGGCCCCGGCGCCTGCGCCCGACCGGGTGGTCGTGTTCCAGAATGGCGCGCTGTTCCCGTGGATGACGGTGCTGCAGAACGTGATCTATGGACCGACGCGCCAGCGCACGCTGAGTACGCCGGCGGCGTGCGAGAAGGCGGTGGAAATGCTGCGCCGCTGCGGCGGCCTGCACACGGCGGCCGACCGCTTTCCGACCCAGCTTTCGTCGGGCATGCAGCGCCGCGTCGAGATCGTCCGCGCGCTGATGAACGAGCCGCGCGTGCTGCTGCTCGACGAGCCGTTCCGCGCGATGGACACGGTGTCGAAAACCGCTATGCATCGCCACCTGCTCGACATCTACTCGCTGTATCCGAAGACGGTGATCTTCATCACGCACGATCTGGAAGAGGCGATTTACCTCGCGGATACGGTCTACGTGATGACGACCCGGCCGGGGCGGATCAAGCGGGCGCTGCGCGTGAGCCTGCCCCGCCCGCGCACGCAGGACATGCTCGCCTCGCCGGCCTACCTCGACATGAAACGGCAGATCGCCGCCGACGTGCACGAAGAGGCCCGCAAGGCCTTCGAGCGCGGCGAACGCGAGCTCGCATGAAATCGGCCGAAGCGGCCCACCCGCCGGCAGACGAGGGCACGATGGCCGTGCGAACCGGCGCGCCACGCGTGAACTGGCGCGGCGTCGTTGCGGTCGGCGGCTTTCTCGTGCTGTGGGAAGTGCTCGTGCGGCTGCAAGTGCCGGGCATGGCCGCTGTGCCCGGCCCCATCGACTCGCTCGGCGTGTTCTGGTCGAAATACGCGAGCCGGCCTTCCTATTGGGAATCGTGGATCGCGAGCTTCCGCCGCGTGCTCGCCGGCTTCCTGATCGCGCAGTTCCTCGGCATCCCGCTCGGTTTGCTGCTCGGCATGCGCCGCTACTTCCGCGAGCTCGTCTTTCCGGTCATCGAGCTGCTGCGTCCGATCCCACCGCTCGCATGGGTTCCGCTGTCGATCTTGTTCTGGCCGTCGCACGAGCTCTCGATCGTGTTCATTACGTTCGTCGGCGCCTTCTTCATCATCGTCATCAACGTTTACGACGGCGTGCGCGGCGTGCGGCGCGAGCACATCTGGCTCGCGCGCTCGCTCGGGGCGAGCGAGACGCGCATCTTCCGGCGCATCGTCCTGCCGTCGGTGCTGCCCGCGATCGGCGTCGGCATGACCCTCGGCATGGCCGTGACGTGGAACGTCGTGATCGCCGCCGAGATGATCGCCGGCGACAACGGACTGGGGCGGCTCACGTGGGAAGGCTACGTGAGCCACACTTCCGCGGTCGTGATCATCGGCATGGTCAGCATTGGCCTCGCCGGGTACCTTTCGGCGCTGGTGATTGCATGGATCGAGCGGCGGCTCGCGCCGTGGCGCAAGGCGGGACGTTCACGATGAGCAAGGCCACCGACGCACGCGCCGGGACGGGCCTCATCCGGGTGGACGGCGTCACCAAGCATTTTCGGCGCCGCGACGCGCCGGACACCGTCGCGCTCGAGGATTGTTCCTTCACGGTCGAGCCGGGCAAGCTGACGGTGCTCATGGGCCCTTCGGGCTGCGGCAAGTCGACGCTCGCCTATCTGATTGCCGGCTATCTGCCGCTCGAAACCGGCCGCATCACCATCGACGGCGCTCCCGTGCGCGGCGCGGGCCCGGACCGCATGCTCGTCTTCCAGGAGACGGCCCTGTGGCCGTGGATGAGCGTCGTCGACAACGTGATGTTCGGACCGCTCGCGCGGGGATCGATGGGCCGGGAGCAGGCGCGGCGCGAAGCGGAAGAGCTGCTTGCGCGCTTCGGCCTCGCCGAGTTCGCGGAAAAATACCCGAACCAGCTGTCGGGCGGAATGAAGCGTCGCGCGGAGCTCGCGCAGGCTCTCATCAACCACCCCAAGGTCATGATCCTCGACGAGCCTTTCCGCGGCCTCGACGTCATGACGCGCGAGCTCATGCAGGAATACTACATGCAGCTTTTCGAAAGCACGCGGCCGACAACGCTGTTCATCACGTCGGAGCTCGAAGAGGCGATCTTTCTCGCGGACCGCCTGGTCTTCATGAGCTCGGGGCCGGGACAGATCGTCCGCGTGATGGAAGTCGATTTGCCGCATCCGCGCACGTTTGCGACCATGGAGACCGAGCGTTATCTGGACGTCAAGAAGTCGGTGATCGGGACGCTGAACGAGTCCGGCGCGTTCGAGACGACTTGAGGTAATCTGAGCCTAGGGAGGGCAAAATGAACACGAATCGCAATTCGGTCTGGATCGGCGCTGTCCTGCTGTTTGCGACGACGGGGACGGCGTACGCAGCGGAGGCGGTGAACATCACGTACGGCTACCACCCGTATTGGACCGGCGGCTGGAACGGCGTGATCATCAAGGTGAAAGAGCTCTGGAAGAAATATCTGCCGCCCGGCAGCCAGGTTCGCTTCGAGCCGCATCTGACGGGTCCGCCGATGGTGAACGCGATGCTCGCCAACCGCATGCAGATCGGCACGATGGGCGACATGCCGTCGCTCGTCGCGACGACCAAAGGCGCGATCGGCGACATCCGCCTCGTGTCCGTACCGATGTACTCGCGCGGACAGAACTGTCCCAAGATCGTCGTGCGCAGGGACGCACCCGAGTTCAAGAGTCACGCCGAAGCGATGAAATGGCTCTCGGGCAAGCCTTTCGCCGTGCATCGCGGAACCTGCGCGAATGCCTCCGTCGAGGCCATCATCGCCAAGGGCGTGTTCAAACCGTCGGAGCTGCTTTTCACCCCGATCGAGGTCATCGCGTCCAACTTCGAAGCGAAAAAGCTCGACGCAGCGATGATGTGGGAGCCGCACGCGCGCAGGATGGTCGAAGCCGGTTTTGCGCGCTACATTTCGACCGGCGCGCCGTACGACGTGCCGGACGCCGATTTCACGCTGATGCGGCAGGACTTCATCGAAAAATATCCCGATGCGGCCGTGGGCTGGCTCAAGGCGGAGATCGAGGCGGTGCGCTTCATGATCGAGAATCCGCGCGAGACTGCGAAGATCCTGAGCCAGGAAATGACGGGATACAACGAGCTCACCGCGTGGGCCGCGCTCTACGAGTTGAATCCGCCGCTGATCGGCGGCGATCCGGTCAACTACATCGGCAAGATGGTGTTCGACCAGGACGTGCAGCAGCTCATGAAGCGCGGATATGCATTCCTCCACCAGATCAAGGCGATCGACCGCGGGGACATGCCGCCGACGGCCATCAACGATGCGCCGCTCAAGCGTGCACTCGCCGAAATGAAGGCAGCCGCGCCGCTCGGCGAGATCCGCGGTCAGCCGCGCTCGACATTCAAGTAGCGCGGCCGCGCGGCCCCCGCAGCAAGGTCGCAGCGACAGACCGATAAGCGCCGCGCAGCGCGGCACGAGAGGAGCGACATGAACACCACCGCAACGGCGCCCGTGCGCACCGATGCGCTCGGAGCGCGGCCGCTCACGCGCCGCGGCCGGACCACGCTGACGATCGTGTCGCTCGTGGGAACGCTGGCGCTGTGGGCGCTGGTGACGGGCGCCGGCTGGGTCGATCGCATCCTGCTGCCCTCCCCGCTCGAGGTGCTGCGCGCGCTGACCGCGTCGGTGCAGGACGGCAGCCTGCTGCGTCATATCACTGCGAGCCTGCTGCGCGTGCTCGAAGGCTTTCTCGTCGCGCTCGTCGTCGCCGTTCCGCTCGGAATCGCGATGGGCGTCTCGCACGTGGTGCGCGGCCTCGTCGAGCCGCTGCTCGAGCTGCTGCGCCCCATCCCCCCGATCGCGCTGATCCCGCTCGCGATCCTGTGGTTCGGCATCGACGAGTTGTCCAAGGTCTTCATCATCGCCTACGGCGCATTCTTCCCGATCCTGCTCAATACGATGGCGGGCTTTCGCGAAGTCGATCCGGTACAGGTGCGCGCGGCGCAGGTGCTGGGCGCGAAGCGCTACCACGTCTTCCGCGATGTCGTGCTGCGGTCGGCCTTTCCGTTCATCGTGGTCGGCGCGCGCGTCGGCATGGGCATGGCGTTCATTGTGCTCGTCGCGGCCGAGCTCATCGCCTCGAGCGTGGGACTCGGCTTCCTCATCAGCGATGCCCGCTACAATTTCCGCACCGACCAGATGTTTCTCGGCATGGCGTGCATCGGCGTGCTCGGCTTCCTGCTGAACAAGCTCCTGCTGGAGACGGAGCGGCGCCTGCTCAAATGGAAGAACCCGTGAATCGCTTCATACATAGGAGCTTGCTCATGAATCGGCCTGACTTGAATGCCAACGACCCGCTGCGCGCCCGCGGCGGTCGGCTGCCCGCGCTCGTGCTCGCGGTGCTGTGCGCCGCGCTCGCGGCCACTGCGCTCGCGCAAACCAAGGTGAGCATAGGTTCGGGCCGCGACCCCAATCTGGCCGCGCAGATCGCGGTCGCCCGCGAGAAAGGTTACTTCAAGGAAGCCGGCCTCGACGTCGAGATCAAGTATTTTCCGTCGGCCGGCGACTTGATGACGGCGGTGGTCGGCGGCAGTGTACCGATCGGCAGCTCCGGTGCGACGCCGACCACGACGCTCCGGTCGCGCCCGTTTCCGATCCGGATCCTCGCGCAGATGTCGGACATTTCCGGCGCACAGCAGATCATCGTCAAGCAGTCGCTCAGGAGTCCCGACGAGCTGTACGGCAAGAAGATCGCCATCATGCGCGGCACGGCGTCCGAGTCGCTCTTCAACTCGTTCGCCCAGGCGTACGGGTTCGATGCGAGCAAGGTCGAGCTCGTGAACATGGCGCCCGCCGAGATGCTCGCGAGCTTCGCGCGCGGCACCGTCGACGCGATCTCGGTGTGGGAGCCGCACACGACACGCGCGCGGCGCGCTTCCAACGGCAAGATCCTGGTGACCGGAACCAAGTCCATGCTGCCCGGCAAAGAGGGCGAGCGGCGCATCTATGGCGATCACAGCGTCCTGTTCGCGACCGAGACGTTCATCAAAGACCAGCCGGCCGTCGTGAAGTCGATACTCACGGCGCTCGCCAAGGCCAACGATTTCATCGACGCGAGCAAGAGCGAGGCGAACGCGATCCTCGCGAAAGAGTTCGGCCTCGAGCCCGCGGACATGGCCGACGTGATGGCCTCCAATCGGTACACGCTCGCGATCAACGACGAGATGGTGCGCGACCTCGACCAGGTCGCAGCGTTTCTGTACGGGTTGAAGCGCATCCAGTCGCAGCCGAAGGCACGCGAGTGGATCGATCCCGAGCCGCTGCGCGGCGTGCGTCCGCAGCTCGTCGGCATCAAGTAAGGTGGCACGCCTGGACTTCGACGTCATCGTGGCGGGGGGCGGCACCGCCGGCTCGATCGCAGCGATCGCGGCCGCGCGCCTGGGGGCGCGCACTTGCCTCCTCGAAGCGGGCGGCCATCTGGGCGGAACCTGTCATGCACTCGCGAACGTGACGCCCTTTCACAACAGCCGCGGTGAGCAGGTCGTGCGGGGATTGCCGCAGGAGCTCGTCGATCGCGCGGCCGCGCGCGGCGGCGCGCGCGAGCGTGGACACCTGCCGAACCCCGCAGGCATCGGCGGCTCGTTCACGCCGCTCGACCCTGACATCATGAAGCTCGTGCTCTTCGACATGGCCGAGGAGGCCGGCGTGCAGTTATGGCTGCATACCGTCCTGATGGGTGGCATCGGTGTGAACGGGCGCCTTGAAGGCGTTAGCGTTTACAACAAGTCCGGCCTTCACCGCCTGCGGACGAAGGTCGCCGTCGATGCCACCGGCGACGCCGACCTCGCCGCGAGCGCCGGCGCCGAGTACGTCCAGGACACGCCGGAGGCTGCGCTGAATGCGACTTTGCTGTTTCGCGTGGCGGGCGTCGATACCCACGCTTTCATCGCCGATGCGCGCAAAACGCCGCACAAAATCGTTCTGCTGTCCGATCCTTACCTGCGTGAAGCGAAAAACCTGTCGGCGGCGCAGGTCATGAACGACGTGCAGGATATTTACGACTGTCCATACATCTATCTCGCCAATATCGTGCGCGACTACGTTCCGCGCCACGACTGGGACGAATGGCAGATCACCGGCGCAGACAAGGGACACTGGGGACGACTCAACCCTTTCGCCGCCCGCTTCAGCATCATGCCCCTGCCGCATCGACCCGACATCGTCACCATCAACGCGACCAGCATCACTTTCGACGCGACCGACGCCGAGCAGGCGAGCCGTGCGGAAATCGAGGGGCAGCGGCAAATGCAGATCGCGCTCGAGGTCCTGCGGCGTTATATACCCGGCTTCAGGCAATGCTTTCTGCACACGGTGATGCCGTCAGTGTCCGTGCGCGCCTCCCGGCGTGTCGCCGGCGCATACGAGCTGACCCGCGCCGATGTCGAAAGTGGCGCGCGTTTTCCCGATGCGATTGCGCGCGGCGCATACCCGATGAGCGTCCAATCGGCTACGCAGCCGGGCGTGCGCCAGCACCTGTTCGTGCGCGACGGCGGTGATTACGACATTCCGTATCGCTGCCTCGTGCCGCGGCGCATGGACGGCCTGCTCATCGCGGGCCGGTGCCTGTCTGCGACGCGCGAAGCGATCGGCTCGGCGCGCATGGGTGCGCAATGCATGGCCTACGGACAAGCCGCGGGCACCGCGGCGGCACTCGCTGCGCAGGGCGGCCTTGCGCCGCGCGGGGTCGATATCGGAACGCTGCGCTCGACGCTGCAGGCGCACGGCGCGATCGTTTAGATTTCCTCACGCTCAATCAGGACTCACATGACCAATCCCCGCGTGCCTTTCCAGATGTCGAGCGAGCGCACGCCGCTCAAGCCGCCGAAGAAGGGAAAGCCGCTGATCGTGCACGTCGTGCTCAATGTCGAGTACTGGCCGTTCGACGAGCCGATGCCGCGCAAGACGCTCTCGACGCCGCATGGCATGGAAACGGTTCCCGATATTCCGAACTACTCCTGGGCCGAGTACGGGCTGCGCTGCGGCATGCCGCGCCTGCTCGACATGCTGTCCGCGATGAAACTGCCCGGCAGCACGAATCTGAATTCGACCGTCATCGACCACTATCCGTCCGTCGCCCGCGCGATGCTCGACGCCGGTCTCGAGTTCATCGGGCACGGCTACACGCAGCGCCTGGTGCACAAGGAGACGGACGAGGAGGGCATGATCACGAAGGCGCTCGACCAGGTCTCCGCGTTTACGGGACGAAAAGTGCGCGGCTGGATGGGACCGGGGTTCGCTCAGACGTTCGATACACCCGACTACTTGAAGAAGCACGGCATCGAGTACAACCTCGACTGGATACTCGACGACCTGCCGTGCTGGATGCGCACGAAGCATGGGCCGCTCGTGTGCATGCCGTACGGCTTCGAGCTCAACGACAGCCTCGTCTACACCGTGGAACGACAATCGTCGCCCGAGCTGCTGCAGCGGGTGAAGGACACCTTGCGGACGTTCGCGCCGGAGCTGAAGAAGCAGCCGCGCGTGCTGACGCTCGGCCTTCATCCGCACCAGGTCGGTGTTCCGCACCGGATGCCGTACCTCGCGCAGACACTGAAGATGCTCAAGCAGCGCGACGACGCGATCTTCATGACCGGTAGCCAGATCGCCGACTGGTACATGGCTGCCGAGCCGGCGCCGGCGGGGCTATAGCGCTGATATGAACGAATCGACCGGCACAATCTGCAGCATGATGACGAGGCTGATACTCCGCCTGCGCTGGCTTCTGGTCGTCTACGCGCTGTCGTGCGCGGCCGTTACGCTCGCGCAGGGGAGCGAGCGCGACCGACCCGCCGCACAGCGGGATTTCCAGGGCGAAGGGAAAAGCGCGGCGGGAAACAGGTCTGCTCAGCGCGAGAAGCCGAAAGCCGACCTCGTCAAAGACGCCGGCGAGAAAACCGCTGCCGCCGCTGACGAAAGACTCAAGCTGGATCGGCAGATCGCGGAATACAATCGCCAGCTCGCCGCGTATTCCCTGGAAGTCGCGAAATACGCGCGCGAGGTGGCCGACGTTACGTTCTGGCTCATGCTCGCCACTGTCGGCATCGCATTGGCCGGCGTCTGGCAAGGCTTTGTCTTGACGCGTTCGATCTATCTCGCGCGGGAAAAATTCATGGCGAGCCGCCGTCCGAAGCTGATACTGCGCGAGGCTCATGTCGTCGAGAACGGCGCCTTTGCCGATGCGAGCTACACGATCAGCAACATCGGCGACTCAGCGGCTGAAATCGTGGAAAGCGCCTTCTTTCTCGAAGCTTTCCCGCGCGATAAGCCGAGTCAAAAGCGGCCGGTGAGCGACGCCCGGAACGATATGGGGCAGCGGTGGATCGAGGCCGGAGAAAGCCATACCGCCGACTTCGCCGTCACGCCGGGCCGGAAGACTGTCCGTCCGCCGTACAAGGTTGCCGAAGGGCAAGCCCTCTTCTTTTCGGGCCGCATCGTGTATGCCGATTACAACGGCACCCGAAGAACCATGAGCTTCTATCGAAGAAGCGAACAGGACCAATTTGTCCGGTTCAGCGCATCGGATCATCTGGAATACAGCGATTGAGGTGCGGTGCGCTACGGGCGCGAACGAAAAGCACCTGTCGTTCGCGCGTAGCCTGAGAACATCGACTCTGCGCGACCCGCCGACTGCGCAGCCCGTGCGAAGCCACGCTACTCCATCCGGATCTTCGCTTCCCGTATCACCTTGCCCCAGCGCTCGACCTCCGACACGATGAACTGATGCAGCGCTTCGGGCGTCGTGCCCACCGGCTCGGCAAATTGCGTCGTAGCGAAGCGGGACGCGACGTCAGGCATGTTGACGATCCGGATGACCTCCGCGTTGAGCTTGGCGATGATCGGTTTCGGCGTGCCGGCGGGCGCGAGCACGCCGTACCAATCGTAAGCCTCGATACCCGCGACGCCCGACTCCTCGAACGTCGGAATGTCGGGCGCCTGCGCGGCCCGCTTGTAGCCGGTAAGCGCAAGCGCCTTCAGTCGGCCGCTCTTGATATGCGCAACGACCGCCGGCGGGCTCGAAAACATCACCTTCACCTCGCCCGCCAGCAGATTCGTCATCGCTGTCCCCGCGCCCTTGTAGGGCACGTGCAGCATATCCACCCTGGTGATCAGCTTGAAGAGCTCGCCGCCCAGATGGCCCGTCGTCGCGAGCCCCGGCGTCGCGTAATTGAGTTCTCCCGGCTTCGCCCGCGCGAGCGCGATGAATTCTTTCAGGTTGCTGACCGGGACCGACGGATGCATCGACATGACGAGCGGCGAGCGGAGCGCCAGCGTGACCGGCGCGAAATCCTTCCGCACGTCGTACGGCAGGTTCCTGAACAGGCTCGGCTGCGTGAGCAACGAGTTGGTTCCCATCAGCAGCGTGTAGCCGTCGGGCGCCGCCTTCGCGGCGATCTCGGGACCGATGATCGAAGCGCCGCCCGGCCGGTTGTCGACAATGACCTGCTGGCCCCACGCTTCGGACAGCTTGCCCGCGAGCACGCGGGCCACGAAATCGGTGCCGCCGCCCGGCGCGAGCGCGACGATGAATCGCACCGGGCGGCTCGGATATGCATCGGTTGTGCTTGCGCCACGGCTTTGCGCGTACGTATCGCTCGCCAACACGAGCGCCGCGATCATCGCGCAGGTGAGCGGGCGTCGAAAGCTTCCGAACATGGCGCGACCTGTGTAATGCCCGGGCAACGCATTCGCTTTCATGTCATTGATCCCCGAATCGGGCGCCCGCCTGGCACATACCTTAGCTTCCGGTGGCGGATTTGTCCGGTCTGAATGTCGCTTTTTGGTAAATCGCTTCGACGCTGACCGCGCGTGAGCGCAGCTTTGATTAAGAGCTCGCTCGAGCGATGTTGGAGCACGCCCCCGGTTTCAGTTTACTATGTCGCCGTCGGCCGGGTCGGGCGTCGCAGGCATTTGCGATCTTCGTTCTGCCATGGCCGGAACCCTTATCGCGCGCCTATTCCCACGCCATCTTTGTTGGAGAGGACATGAACGCCCCGAATGATGATCTGCCGCTGTCTCCGTACTTCGTGCTCGACCTGACGCGTGCACGCGCAGGCCCGACTGCGGCGCGTCAGCTCGCGGATTGGGGCGCGAATGTGATCAAGGTCGAGGAATTGGCGAAACCCGGCGACGAGGACAATTCCTGGGACTTGCGCCATGGGCCCGATTTTCAGAACCTGCACCGCAACAAGCGCAGCCTCACTTTGAATCTTAAGTCACCCGAGGGCCTCGCGATCTTCAAGCGGCTCGCCGAAAAAGCGGACGTCGTGATCGAAAACTATCGTCCCGACGTCAAGCACCGCCTCGGCATCGATTACGAAACATTGAAACAGATCAATCCGCGGCTCGTCTACGCGAGCATTTCGGGCTTCGGCCAGGACGGTCCGTACGCGAACCGGCCCGGCCTCGACCAGGTCGTGCAGGGCGTCGGCGGCCTGATGTCGATTACGGGCACACCGGGACAGGGGCCCGGCCGCACCGGTATTGCGATCTCCGACAGCAGTGCGGGGATCTACTGTGCGTTCGGTATCCTGCTCGCGCTGCTGCAACGCGAGCGCACCGGCAAGGGTCAGTGGGTGAACACCTCGCTCGTGCAGGCGCTGATCGCGATGCTGGACTTTCAGGCCGCGCGCTGGCTGATCAAAGGCGAAGTTCCACCGCAAGCCGGCAACGATCACCCGACAGCGGTGCCGCAGGGCGTGTTCAAAACGGCCGACGGCCATATCAACATCTCGGGCTCGGGCGCGCTCTTCAAGCGATTGTGCAACGCGATTGGTCTCCCGGAGCTCGTCACGCATCCGGATTACGTGGACTTCAAGCTGCGGTCCAAGAATCGCGTTGCGCTGAACAAGGCTATCGGCGAGAAGATTGCGCAACGCCCGAGCGCCGAATGGGTCGAGCTGCTCAATCAGGCGGGAGTGCCGTGCGGCCCCATCTACAGCATCGACCAGATGTTCGCCGACCCGCAGGTCAAGCACATCGGTATCGCGCAACCGGTCAACCATCCGAAGCTCGGACCGCTCAATCTCGTCGGCCAGGGCGTAAATCTGGGGACGAAGCCGCTCAAGCTGCGAACGGCAACGCCCGACCGGGGCGAGCATACCGACGCGATCCTGCGCGAGCTCGGTTACGACGACAAACAGATCGCGACCCTGCACCAGCAGGGCGTCGCGTAAGCGACGGACGCAAGGCAATCGAGGGTGGTCGCGTCCACACCGGCGACCGCCGTCAGGCCGTGAAGGGTGCGATCTGTCCCGGGCGGCGCGCGATGAAAACCCGGCGCGGGCACATAGACCGCCAAGGTGAATCCCGATCAGAGTGCCTCGCTTGGGGATGACCGTGCAATCGAAGCGCCGTCTTTGCGCACAAAGCGGAGCCGGGGTAGCGGAATGCGGAATCCAGAAGGTTTCTGGGGCAGCGCCGACTCTGAATTATGTTCTGGATCCCAGCGTGCACGCTGGGATGACGATTCGTTCTTTGTCCTATTCCGGCTGCGCGACGCGCTGTCGCATATCTATTTGAACGTCACCAGATCCGGGCGCAGCGCGCGCAGCGGCCCGGGCTCGATCCAGTCGGCCGCACGAACCGGCGCCGGCAGCCGCTTCAACGCAACCAGGAAGTCCGAGAGCCGGTTCAGGTCGCCGGCCATTTCATCGTCGAGCGAGAGCGTGTAGCGGTTGCCGCTCACGACGTCCGCCATGTCGGCGGGATCCATGCCGAACTCCTTCGCGAGAATGGCGATCGCTTCCGGCTTGTTCTTGTCGATGAACTCCGTGGCCTTCTGGAGCACGCCCAGGACGGCGCGCACCGTAGCGGGCTGTTCCTTTACGAACGACTGCGACGTGAAGAGCACGGCCTGCTCGCCGTGAATGCGGTTGGGCCCCTCCCTGCCGGGGATGAACGACCGCGTCGCGGTGACCAGCGCCTTGCCGTTGCCGGCCTTGCGCGCGTTCGTGGCATGCGGCTCCCACACGGAAATGGCATCGACCGCGCCGCGCGTAAACGCCTGCACCATCTCGGCGGGCGCCATGTTGACGATCTCGACCTTGCCCGGATCGAATCCGTAGGCCTTCACCACGGCGTTGAACAGCGCCTCCGAGCCCGTTCCTCGCATCACCGCCATTTTCTTGCCCGCGAGGTCGTTCAACGTCTTGATGTTCTGCTTGACGATCACCTGCTGAGCACCCGAATTGTCCGAAATGCGCGCGACGATGACCACGGGATAGGGCCGCGCGCGCAATATCGTGACCGGCGTCGCGCCCGCACTCCCCATCTGCACGCTGCCGCCCACGAATGCCGCTGCGAGGTCGCCGCCGGACGGGAAGTACTTGATCTCCGCATCGAGGCCCGCATCCTTGAAATAGCCTTTTTCGCGTGCGATCACGAGCTGCGAGCCCAGATTCGGGTCTTTTGCAGTGCCGAGCACTACCTTGGTCTGCGCTTGCGCCGACGCAATCGCCGCCGCCAGGGCCGCAAGCGTCGCGCACAGCGAAACGGTCCGAGCGACGCCGCGGGCGAACCGCTGATGGGCCTCGCGCAGGCTGCGCACATCGATATTCATGCTCTCCTCCTGCAGAGATGGGTCATATTGCGAAGCACGGACTTCAGCGTCGGCGCATGACCGTTCGCGCGTCCGTTTTGGATCGGCCACTAATAGCAGACGCCCTGCGCGAGCGCAACCCGGTTTTCGCTTAAACTTCGGCAAGAAGCCTCGCGCTGCATGCGCGTACAAGAACGAGGAGTCTCAAGTGGTCGACATTCTGATTCGAGGAGACCGCGTCGTTACCGCCAATGGTGTCGGCGCGTGGGACGTTGCGATAACGGGAGAGAAAATCGCCGCGTTGGCGGCGCCGGGTACGCTGAAGGACAGCGATGCGGAGCGCGTCGTCGATGCGCGCGGCAAGATCGTCATTCCGGGCGGAATCGACCCGCACATCCATTGCAAGTTCGGGCAGCCGGGCGGCCACGTGAGCGCGCTGCCGGACGTCGTCAGCCGTGCCGCGCTTTTCGGCGGCACCACGACGATGCTCGACTTCGCGCTGTGGGCACGCGGGGAAACGCTGCAGCAGACGATCGAGAAACGGGACGCGGACTGCTGGCATCGTCAGTGTTACTGCGACTACGGCTTCCACGTGCTGCTCACCGGCAAGCTGCCGCCGGACATCGTGGACGAGATTCCGGAAGTGGTGCAGGGCGGATTCCCGAGCGTCAAGATCTTCACCACCGAAGTGCGGCCGGAGCGCAGCAACTGGCGCGTCGACTTCGGCGACATCTGGGAAGTGCTGCAGAAGCTTGGCCCGTGCAACGGGATCGCCTGCATCCACGCGGAGGACAACGATCTCGTCATGCACATGTACGAAAAGATGATCCGTGAAGGCCGCGTCGGATTCGAGCATATGGCCGAAGTCCACAGCAGCCTGTCGGAAGACATCTCGTATCGCCGCATCATCCGGCTTGCCGAGAACGTCGAGCGCGCCGCGCTATACATGATGCACACCAGCGCGCGCTCGGGAATCGAAGCCATCGCCGAATCGCGCGCGCGCGGCTATCCGATCTACGGAGAGACGCTGCACCAATACGTCATGTTCAGCAGCGACGACTACAAGCGGCCGAACGGCCAGATCTACCACACCTATCCGTCGCTCAAGACCAAGGACGACCACAAGGCGATGTGGGAAGGCATGGGAACCGGGTCGATCAACACGATCGCGACCGACGGACTGTGCACGCCGTTCGCCATCAAGGTTTCCGGCAATCGCATCGACGACACGGTCGGCGGGAACGCGGGCGTCGAGCCGCGCGTTCCCGTCATGTATACGGAAATGGTCGCGAACCGCGGTTATCCGCTCGAGCTCTTCGTCGACGTGATCGCGGCCAACGCGGCGCGCATATTCGGCCTCTATCCGCGCAAGGGCGTCATCGCGCCGGGCAGCGATGCCGATATCGTCGTGCTCGATCCGGCGAAAGCGCGCCGCCTGACCCACACCGATCTGCACGAGTCCGATTACTCGCCGTGGGAAGGCTACCGGACTGCGGCGATGCCGGTCATGACGCTGCTGCGCGGCAAGGTGGTCGTGGATGACGGCCGCTTTCTTGGCGACCTGAGCGACGGCACCCTCATCCGCCGCAAGATCAACGACGCGATCCTCGACGGGCCTTTCGCGCAGCAATAGCGCGGTCGAACGATCCGGAGGACAGACGCACGCCTACGACGGCGTCGCGGCGCCCTCGATCTTGGCTTTGAGCCGCGCCATGTACTTGTCGAGATCGACGACGTAGCGCTCGTGCTCGGCCTCGCCGATCTGCTCGACCTCGTCGTACACCTTCATTTTGAACGTGAGCTTGCGCCGGTCGATGCCAGTGAGCTCGACCTCGCAGCGGACCGGCTTGCCGATCGGCGTCGGCGCCATGTGACGTATGTTCACCTGCAGGCCGACCTGGCCCTGGTTCGGCTTGAGATGCGGTCCGACGAGCTTGTGGGCGGTCATCTCGACGAAACGCGTCATGCCCGGGGTCGAGAACACGCGGTAATCGCCGCGGGTCGTGCACAGGTCCTCGGTGACTTCCCACACGAGCTCATCCGTCATGCCGACCTTGAGAGTGTCCATCGTCGCTCGATCTGCGCAAAAGCAGCATTCTAATGCACGCTGCCTGCGCGATTCGAACGAAGTAACGGCCGTGCGTGGCGCATGGCCGTTGCATGATGCGAGCGCGCGCCCGAATTACTTGGCAATCTGGTTGTCGTGCTTCTGCTTGTGGATGCGGGCGCTCTGCTTGTCCTGCGCCTTCTCGATCTTGGCCGCCTCCTTGTTCGTCATCTGGCCGTCGGCCATCGCCTTCGTCTCTTTCCTCGCAATCTTCGCCTGTCCCTTCTCGAGCTTTTTCGTTTCCTTCTTCGTCAGCTCGCCCGACTGCGCGCCTTGCTGGATGCGTTTTTCCTGATTTTCCTGGCGCTGGTCGATGCGCGGCGTCGAGGTCGTCTGCGCGAGCGTGAGGCCGGGCAGCGCGAATGCGGAAATTACAATGGCTGCAACGATCGATTTCTTCATGGTAGCTCCTGGGGTCGAATGGTGATTGGCATGGTGATACCGAGTGTCATTGAACGTTACGCGTGCCGTTCGCTGCGCGCGAAGCGAGACGGTCTGCGGGCGATATCGCGCAATTTCCACGCACTCAAGAACGACCCGCTGCCGCGCAGCGTTGACCGCCATATGTTGCGAAATGTAACGGTGGCGGCGCACGCAGCCGGGCAAACGGAAGGGGGGCAACGCCGACGCGCTAGCGCTTCAGAGCTCGCGCCGCTTGCCGAGCTCGACGATGCGCGCGGCGCCGCGCAGGGCCAACGCCTCGATCGTGAGCGATGGCGCCTCGCCGCCGCCCGAGCTCGGAAACACGCTCGCGTCGAGCACGAACAGATTGCGCCAGCGGTGGCTGCGGCAGTCGCGGTCCACCACGCACGCACGCGCGTCGTCGCCCATGCGGCAAGTGCCGAACACATGCGTTGCGTTGAACGCGTCGTAGGTGCCGTACTCCTCGATCAGCTCGTCGGCGCCCGCAGCTTTGAGGATCGCGCGCGCCGTCGTTGCCATGAACGACAGCCGGGCGAGCTCAGTGTCGCCCAGATGGGCGTGAATGCGGGCGAGCGGCACGCCGCGGCCATCTTCGCGCTCGAGGTCGAGATCGATATAGGCCCGCGCATTGGGCAGGCACTCGCCGACCGAGCCGATCGACAGCACCCGGCCGAATGTCGCGCGCATCGCCTGCTTGTGCGCCCTGCCCCATCCTGCGACGACGCGCTGCGCGTACGCCACGGGCCCGATCAGGTCGGATTCGGCAGTTCCCGTCGCGAACGTGCAACCGCCGACGACGCCAGGAATCGCATCCGGCCCGTTGTAGCTCCAGCAGATGCCATCGGCGGGATACCCGCGGTGGCTGCCGAGGGGCTCGGGATGCAATGCGCTCGACATCCAGGCCAGCGTTTCCATGAAATGTTTGCCAACCTGGCCCGACTCGTTCGCGAGACCTTGCGGCGCGTGCTGGTCCGCAGACGCGAGTAGCAGCCGCGGCGTTTCGACGGCGCCGCATGCAACGACGACCACCGGTGCGGTGACGCGCTGAGCACGTCCGTCGCGCCCGATGCAATGCACGGCGGCGACGCGATCACGGGCGCCCGGCTCTATGCGCGTCACCTGGCATTCGGTGCGAATGGTGAGGCGCCCGGTGGCGCGCGCTTTGGCGATGAACGTTACGTCGGCGCTGCCCTTGTCGAGCCGCGGGCAGCCGCGGTTGCAATTGCCGCAGTAGTTGCAACCGGGCCTGCCGTCGTAAGGCGCCGACAGCGCTGCGACCGAATTCGCGGACCACGACAAGCCGAGCTTGCGGCAGCCGGCGGCCAGTTTCTCGCTCGCGTAACTCAACGCGTGCGCAGGCAGCGGATAGGGACTGCGGCGGGGTCGGCTGCGGTCGGGCTGCGGTCCGGCCACACCCAGGACGCGCTCCGCCTCTTCGTAATAAGGCTCGAGCTCGCCGTACTCGACGGGCCAGTCGGCCGCTACGCCGTAGCGGGACGCCATGTGCATCGAGCGTGGATTGAGCCGATGCGCCTCACCGGTGAAATGCAAAGTGCTGCCGCCGAGGCCGACGACATGCTGATATCCCCAGCTTCGGCGGCGGTCTCCCGGTGCCATCGCCCCGCGCACCCGGTTCCACGAGCGCAACGCTTTCCATTTCGGGTCGAGCGCCTGCAGCGGCGCGAAGCTCTGCCGTCCGGCCGGATCGATCTTGTGGGGAAAGCGTGCCAGCTCCCAGTCGGGCCGGTCGAGGCGGTAGTCACGCAGCGGGTCGTAAGCCGGACCGGCCTCGATCAGCAGCACGCGCACGCCGCGCCGCGCCAGCCCGTAAGCCGCGGCTGCGCCGCCCGCCCCGGAGCCCACGACGACGACGTCGTGCTGCCGTTGACCCGTCATCGCGATGGCGCCGGCGGGTGTGTGCGATCGGGAAAGCCGCGAGGCTGCGGGGGTCCGCCATAGCCGAGCGACGGCCAGGCAGCGGGCTCGGCGTAATACAGGCGCATGGCGGCATCGCGCGTGCGATCGAAGAACTCGCGCGGACCCGACCCCGGCGGCGCCGCTGCGGCACGGCCCGCGATGGTGTCGCGTTCGATTTGGGTAAGCGCACCGAACCCGGACTTGCCCGTCTTGCGCGCCTCGCTGTCGAGCCAGGCGCAGCCTCGTTCGAGCAATTCGCGGCTGTAAGGGCGACTGAAGTCCGCAAGAACCCGCCGATGGACGCCGAGCTGCGTTGCGCTCGGTGTGACGTCGGCCGGAATCAGCGTGTCGAGCCATGCCTCCAGCGCCGCCGGCGCCGTGATCGGCGCGTCGCCGCTACCGAGCCGCGCGCCGTAGCCGAGCTTGGCGCGCAACAAGCCCGCGACGGCGACGAGCGCGTTGAGCACCCGCCGGCGGCTCGTCACTGGCATGCCGCAATTGGGCTCAAAGGAAGCATCGGGAAGGCACCGTGAAAATCGGATAGGAGAGTGCGGCGCCGGAAAGGGAAGCTCGATTCGATCGACGAATCGAGCCTAGGGCAGCGCGCCCCACTTGTCAAAAGTGCGGCCGCGCCGTGAGCGGTAAAAAAAGTTCAGGGGACGACCCCTGGGCTTAAACCTCCCTGGAAACTCTCAGCCCCGGCGCCGCAGCGCGGCCAGACCCGCCAGCCCACCCGCGAACAGGAAGACCATGCCGGTTCGGCCGCGACCGACACAAATTCCCTGCCGACGATGCCGAAGCCATGGTCAACGACCGCCTCGCCCGTACGTTCGGTTTTTGCGTTTCATGACGTTAGGGCGTCGAGAAATCCGATGTAAAAATTTTCGACAGGAACGCGGCTGGAGCAGCGTGCGCGCGTCGCGCCGGCGCCAGCGAGTCCCCCAAAGGCGTGTGCAAGCGACAGCGCATGTTGGAATCGTCAACTCGAATTTGGTTCGAACGCGGCGCCGGACCGCATTTCGCGGATACCCTGACGCATGCGCGCCCGCCCTCGTCCGCGGCCGGACTGGCGGCGCCGCTTACCAGGCCTGCTGCAGCACGTCGTCGAGCAGATCGCGCTCGCGCACGAACTCGCGCTTCGGATCCGCGTTGAAGTTCTTGAGCGAGTTCTCGAGCACCTGTTTGAGTCCACTGCGCGGCACTTCGAGCTCGCGCAAGCGCGTCGGCATGCCGAGTGCGGCAAAAAAGCGGTCGAGGTGAGCAGCAGCAAGCTGTGGCGCCTCGTCGATGCGCATCGACGCGTCCCACACCCCCAGATGCGTGGCCATCGTCGCGATCGCCTGCGGATCGTGCGCGCCCAAGCGTCGCATGAGAGTGCCGGTCAGCGCGGTATTCGCTTCACCTTGCCCGACATGCGGGAACGAAATGAAGAGCGCCGTTGCAAACGCATAGGTCACCCGCATGACCCAGTGGCGGCCGACGATCGCACCGCCTTCGTCCGCGTCGCGGTTGTGCAGGAGTGCGGCGGCGCACAGCTCGATGCGGGGCTGCGCGTCGGTGCCGCTCATGACCTGCGGCAGCGCACGCGCCGCGAGTCGGTACGCCTGCAGGCGTATGCCTTCGAGCAGCGGATTGACTTCGGTCCAGCCGAGGTTCATCACGCTGCGCCAGTACACCGAGCAACCGGTCGAGCGCGCGAGCGCGGACGGCGCGGTCAGCAGCGCGTCCGCATCCCAAAAGATCGCGGTGGGCCGCGTCTTCGGGTCGAAGAACTCCATCCGGTGATCGAGATTGTCGTCGCGCACGGCGGAGCCGCCGCGGTTCTGCGCCGACGTGGGCAGCGTGAGCACGTTGATGATCGGCAGCTTGCGTGCCATCAGCTTGGGGCTGATCGCGGGCGCGTTCGCTGGATACTGCGTAATGAGGTCGTGCGGCGCCCCGCTTTCGGCGAGCAGGATCGCTACCACCCTTGTCGCCTGAATCACGCTGCCGCCGCCGACGCCGATGAGGAGGTCCGCGTTCGCCGCGCGCGCCGCGGCAGTCGCCTCCAGCACCGACGGCAGGGTGGAGTCTTTTTGGATCCCGTCGAATACGCCCGCGCACGCGTCTCCGAGCAATCCGCGCATGCGCTCGATGAGCCCGGTCCGCCGCGATACCGTGCGGCCGCAGACGATAAACGCGCGCTGCGAGTGGTGCCGTTTGAGCTCGGCCGGAAGGCTATCGAGTGCATCCTTGCCGCTGTAAAGGCGGAACGGATAACTGACGGCCTTGAAGTCCGTTTCGCTCATGTGATGCGACCTCGACCGCTACGCGGGCGAAGCACCCTCGGCGGTGCGGATCGCGGGTGTGGCATCGAGCATCCGGAGCGTCGACCTTTTCGGACGCTCGATAGGATCACTGCTGAGGGCCGCCGCGCGTGTGTACGAATTGCTCGTGCGCCTGGAGCGCGGCAAGTGCATGGCCGGCGTTGCTCATCTCGTCGTAAACCGGAATGCCGAGCGCGACCGCCTTGTCGCGGAACTGCCGCTTGCGGGCTTCGAGCTTGGGCTCACCGTCGGAGCGCAGGACCAGAATGAAATGCGCCTGGCCGGGGTAATGCGTCTGCACGCGCAGCGCGGCCTGTACGAGGTTGTCGAGTACTTCGGGCTTGGTGCGGCCGACGAACGCGGACATGTTGAGGTGCATGACCAGCGCTTCGGGCTTCCCCTTGGAGTAGATCTCGTCGAGGATCTTCTCCGCGACCTTGCCGTCGTCCTGCTGCAGCGTGCTGACGGGGCAGTCGACCGGGTTGGTGATGCTGGTTCCCGGCGGCAGCTTGAGCGCGTCCAGCGCCGCGATCGTCGGCTGCTCGAAAGGTTTCACGTCGAGACCCAGCCGCGCGAAATAGTCCGTCGCGAGCACGCTCGTGCCGCCGCCGTTGCCGAACAGCACGACGCGCTGCGTCGGATGCGCGGCGCGCGGCGTGAGGGTCTGAAAGATGAGCAGCGTATCGATGAACTGATCGAGCGTATCGACCAGCACGCATCCCGTTTGCCGCGAGAGCGCGGTCCACGCGCGCGCATCGCCCGCGAGCGAACCGGTGTGCGAGGCGGCGGCCGCGAGCCCCTGGCTCGTGCGTCCGCCTTTCAGCATCACGACGGGCTTGCGCGCTTTCGCATCGCGCAGGATCTCGAACAGACGGCGTCCGTCCTTCGCGGTCTCGATATAGAAGCCGATCACTTTCGTCTGCGGGTCGGCCAGGTAGAACTCGAGCATGTCGCTCGGGCCGAGATCGGCGCAATTGCCGACGGTGACGAGGCCGGAGAACTTGAGACCCCGGCTCATGCCGCGCCGGATGATGTCGGTGCCGAGCCCGCCGCTCTGCGAGACGATGCCGACCGGTCCGACTTCGCTCGGTCCGATCTCGGTGAACGTGATCTTGCCGCGCGGCGTGTAGAGGCCGAGGCAGTTGGGACCGAGCAGGCGCATGCCGCCTGCGCGCGCTGCGTCGGCCAGCCGCTGCTGCAGGTCCTTGCCGGTGTCGACTTCGCCGAAACCGCTCGAGATCACCTGCGCATAGCGCACGTGACCGGCAGCGGCCGACAGCATGTCGGGGATCTGCGCTGCCGAAACCGCGATGTACGCGTAATCGACCGGCTGCGGCGTATCCGCGAGCGACCGAAACGCCGGCAGGCCGTCGATCTGCGGCGCCGTCGGATGGATCGGATAGATCTCGCCTTCATAGCCGAACTCGCGGATGCGGCGGATGAACACGTTGGGCAGCGCCGTGCCTTTGGTCGACGCGCCGATCACCGCGACGGTTTTCGGCGTGAAGAGCGGTGCGTACTGCTCGAGGATGGATGGTTTCATTCAGTCACTACCGGCCGGTCAGGATAAAGCGCGCATCGACCGCCACTGCTTCGGTCTCCGAGACGATCAGCGGGTTGATGTCGGCCTCCTTGAAATCGTCGGCGTGGCGCATCAACAGTCCTCCCTCGCCGCCGATCTTGAGCAGCGCGTCCACGATTGCCGCCTGGGAAACGCGCTTGCCGCCGCGCGCCCCGCGCAGGATCGCCGCGCCCTTCAGCTCGGCGAGCATCTCTTCCGCATCGAGCCGAGTGATGGGGCAGATGCGAAACGCCACATCGGCGAGCACCTCGACGAAAATGCCGCCGAGTCCGACCATCACGAGCGGGCCGAATTGCGGATCGGCGACGCCGCCAATCACCATCTCCTGTCCCGGCGGCGCCATTTCCTCGATCAGGAAGCCGTCGACATGTGCAGCCTTGATTTTGGGTTCAGCGAGCATCGCGGCAATCGCCTGGGCGACTTCGTCGCTCGTCTTGAGATTCACCTTGACGCCGCCCGCGTCGCTCTTGTGCAGGATGTCCGGCGAGACGACCTTGACCACGACCGGCAGGCCCATCGTCTTGAGCGCGTCGGCGGCGTCCCTCACGCCGCTGACGACCGTCGACTTCGGTGTCTTGATGCCGAACGCCGCGAGCAACTGCTTGCCTGCCCGCTCGTCGAGCGCGCCGCGACCCTCGCTGCGCGCGGCTGCAATTAGATCGACGCCTGTATTCATGCTTTCTTCTTCGCGAGCACCTGCGGGATGAGCCCGGTGTGAACATCGCCCGCGCGGAATGCATCCGAGCGCAGAATTGCGACCACTGCCGGAATGTTGTGCTTCAGTCCCTGGATTTCGAACGCTTCGAGCGCCGCAACGAGCTGGTCGATCGCCGCCTCGCGCGTGGCGCCATGCACGATGACCTTGGCGATCATCGGATCGTAATGCGGCGTCACATCGCGCCCTTCGGCGTAGCCGGTCTCGATGCGGATCGACGGATCCCGCGGCGGCCGGAACACGGTGAGCTTACCCGGGGATGGAAAGAAATTCTTCGGGTCTTCCGCATACACGCGGGCCTGGATCGCGTGACCCTTGATCGCGATCGTCGACGGCAGAATCGCGCCCAGCTTTTCGCCTGCGGCCGAGCGGATCTGCGACTTGACGAGATCGACGCCGGTCACTTCCTCGGTGACGCCGTGCTCGACCTGCAAGCGCGTGTTCATTTCGAGAAAGTTGAACGAGCCGTCGGCGCCCATCAGCATCTCGACCGTGCCGATGTTGTCGTAGCCCATCTGCCGCACGATGCCGGCGATCTGGTTGGCGACTGCATCGACCTTCGAGCGCTCGAGCGCGGGTCCCGGCGCCTCTTCGATCACTTTCTGGTTGCGACGCTGCACCGAGCAGTCGCGCTCGAAGAGGTGCACGGCCGCGCCATGCTGGTCGCCCAGGACCTGAAATTCGACGTGGCGCGGGCGCTCGAGCAGGCGCTCCAGATAGACTTCTGCGTTGCCGAAACCGCGGCTCGCCATCGAGCGCGAGCGCTCGACGACCGCGAGGAGCTCGCTTTCGTCTTTCGCGGGCAGCATGCCGATGCCGCCGCCACCGCCGGCCGGCTTCACGAGCACGGGATAGCCGATGGCGCGCGCCGCCGCCACAATTGCATCGGGCTCGGCAGGCAGCACCGGCGACCCCTTGGTCATCGGCATGCCGTACTCGGCAGCGAGATCGCGCGCGCGCGTCTTGTGACCCATCGCGTCGATCCATTTCGGTGAAGGTCCGATGAAGCGCACACCCGCGTCCTGAACCCGCTGGGCGAACTCCGCGTTTTCGGAGAGAAAGCCGTAGCCCGGATGCACACCGTCGGCCTGCGCCCGCTTGAGCACGTCGAGCAGGACAGTCTGATTGAGATAGCTGTCGCGCGCGGGTGCAGCACCGATCGCGTAAGTCTCGCTCGCCATCTCGAGGTAGGGGGCGCCGTAGTCGGCTTCGGAATAGACCGCGGCCGACTTGATGCCCATTTCGTGCAGCGCGCGCAGTACGCGCGATGCGACGGCGCCGCGGTTGGCGACCACCACTTTGTTGAACATGCTGCTCCTTAGAACGATGCCGCCAGCCGGGAATAGCGCGCGAAGAAGCGCCATTATCCTACTTTCGGCGACGCCGGGCGCGCCGGGCCTGGGGCATTGCGCCGTGCGGCGCGCGCAACCACCGTCCCGCGCTCGATAGACGCTCACGGGGCGTTGCTGTACCATCGATCGTCGTACGTCTGCAAAATCCAACTCTTCTTTTCCCTCGCTGGAGCGCCCGATGAATGCAGAAGCTGCGCGTGAATCGCTGATCCTCGGAACTTATCTCGAGCGCACGCCCGGCAGCGCACGCCGCCATGAGGAGGCGCGCGGCGTCCTGCCGAGCGGCATCGTTCACGACTCGAGGCGCACATGGCCCTACCCGCTGTACGTCGACCACGCGCTGGGCTCGCGCAAGTGGGACATCGACGGCAACGAGTACGTCGACTATTACGGCGGCCACGGTTCGCTGCTGCTCGGACACCAGCACCCCAAGGTCGTCGAAGCCGCCCAAACGCAGCTGCGCAAGGGCATGCACTTCGCGGCGATGAACGAGCTCCAGGTGGAATGGGCGCAGCTCATCCGCGAGCTGGTGCCATGCGCTGAACGCGTGAGGTTCACATCATCGGGCACCGAGGCCACGCACATGGCGATACGCCTCGCCCGCGCTGCCACCGGCAAACCGAAGCTCGTGCGCTTCGTCACGCACTTTCACGGCTGGCACGATCACGCCGCTTTCGGCGTCAAGGAACACCTCGATGGCACGCCGACTCCGGGCGTGCTTGAAGACGTCGCCTCGAACGTGATCCTGGTGAAACCGAACGATGTCGCGGGCATTGCACGCTTGCTCGCCGCGCGCACCGACATCGCTGCCGTCATGCTGGAGCCCGTCGGATCGAGCTCCGGCGCGGTACCCACACCGCCAGAAGTGCTGCGCGAGCTGCGCGAAATCACGCGCCAGCATGGCGTGCTCCTGATCTTCGACGAGGTCGTCACGGGCTTCCGCGTCGCGCCCGGCGGCGCCCAGGGTTTGTACGGCGTCACGCCTGACCTCGCGACATTCGCGAAGATCGTTGCAGGCGGCATGCCGGGCGGCGCCGTGGCGGGACGCAAGGACATCCTCGACTGGCTCGATCACGAGGCCTCGTCTGCCGCAAAGCACGAGCGCATCGCGCACGAAGGCACGCACAACGCGCATCCCGTGAGCGCGGCGGCCGCCATTGCAACGCTCAAGCTGGTGCGAGACACCGACGCGTGCGCGCGCGCCAGCGCCACCGCGTCGAAGCTGCGGGCGGGCATGAACGAATTGCTGGAGGCGGAAGGCGTGCCGTGGGCGGTGTACGGCATACATTCATTTTTCCATTTTTTCACCAATCCCGAGAACCGCGACATTCGGCCGACGACCTTCGATGCGAACGCCGTCCCGGCGGAATGGTTCCGGCCCGACAAGCGCGAACAGCTACTCGGCAAGATGCGGCTCGCGATGCTCGTGAACGGCGTCGATCTCAAAGGCTGGCGCGGCGGACTCGTGTCGTCCGTGCACACGCAGGCAGATATCGATTTCACGCTCGACGCATGGCAGCGCTCGCTGCGCGCGCTCAAGGAGGAAGGGGACCTGCCGCGTGCGATGGAGGCGACGCTCGCGCAGTAAACACGGCGCGCCGTGAAGGATGCCGCGTCCTGAGCGTAACGCAGTGGAGTCGTAGGACACCCACTCCCCGCAACGTGCGGCCTCGAGACCGGTGGACGATTCCCTGGAGCGAGCCGCACAATCGCAGTATCTCGGTAGCAATCCTCACCGGCCCTGGCGCGACCTAACGAGTTCGAGCTCGATCTCTGCGATTGCAACCCGGCGCATCAAGCGCGCCCGTGCCGGCGCACTAAACTCGGCAACTCGCCCGCGCTTGTCCATTCGTCGCAGCGGTCGATCGCCTTCTCCACTGCAGCGATTCCTTCGGCCGTGAGCGCAGTGGCGGCGAGCTCGTGGAATTTGGCGCGGATCTCGGCTTCGTCGTAAGGACGCAGGCAGTCGCCGCGCGGGCTCTCGCACTCGTGCGTGGTTTGGCGGCCGTCTTTCAGCGTGAGCGTCACGCGCGCCGGCTTGAGCTGCGGCCCTGCCTTGGTCATCGCCGGATCTTCGGTGATATGCACGCGCCGCCGCAGTGCCGCGATCGACGGATTGCGCAAAGCCGCGTCGTCGACCGACCCGTAGCCCGCATTGCCGTTGACGATCAGCGCAGCGGCGACGTGCGGCAACGAGTACTTGGACGCGAAATAGTTCGGCGGCTCCGGATTGCGCATCGCCGCCGCGAAAGCGAAGGTCGCGACGTCGATGCGCTCGATATCGTCCGGCTCGGGACGCAGTTTTGCGAGTCCTTCCTCGAGCGCATCCAGCGCGGCGTAAATCGGATTGCAGCACGCGCGCAGGCGGAACCAGTTGCGCGTGATCGCCCAACGCGTGCCCAGCTCGGCAAGCAATCCTTCACCATTGAAACCATCGCCGACCAAGTTCGCGAGCGATTCCTCGACCGCGTCATCCTGCGCGGTGAAGCCGGCAAGCGCGAGCTCCGGCACGAGCGCACAGGCGAATCCACTCATGCCGCCGGCGACATTGAGCGTCGTCGCGCCGTTGATCGCATTGTTGTAGCTCGGCGTGAGCACGAGCGTGGTTGCAATGCGCACGGCCAGGCTCGTCAGTGCCTTGTCGAGGCCGCGCACGCGTGCGCCGGCAGCCGCTGCACCGAGGAGCGCGGCCTGACCATTTTGGTGCGCGAGCGGGCGCATCTTCATCGCCGCGCCCAGACGCGCGCCGAGCTCGTAACCCAGAATGAGCGCAGACAGCACGTCACGGCCCGGCGCTGCCGCCGCCTCGCCGACCGCAAGCACCCCCGGCAGGATCTGCATCCCGCCCTGGTAGGAGACGTAGCGGTTGCCCTCGCCGAGCTCGATCGAACGCCCGGCGATGACGTTCAGCAATGCGGCGGTTCGCATATCGGCGCCGGGCCAGCCGCGCGCGAATACGGTCGCGCCTGAGCCTGCGGTCGGCGTCAGCCGCTCGCGCAGCGCGCGCACCTCGGGCCGCTCCGCCCCGGCGAGGATGACGCCGAGCGTGTCGAGCACCACGAGCTTCGCATGATTCCGTACCGCCTGCGGGATGTCCTCATATTTCGTTTCGGCCACGAACTGCGCGAGCTTTTCGATTTGCTGGCCCACTTTCAACCCTTTCCGTTTGAATGTGCACCGATTCTACCTGCTCACGCCGCACGAACATCGCCGTGCCGGGCCCCGCTGTCGAAGAACACCGGTTCCGTTCCATCGCCCAGGATTCGTGCGCAGCAATGAGAACTTCCGGTGAGGCGTTACGCGTAAGGGTTCGGCGCGAGGCAACAACGTAATACCGTCATTCCGTGCAAATGAAGATGCGACACGGAATCCGGCCCGACGTAGAAACACTTCGTGTTCGTTTTGTCTCGCAGCGCGGGTGCGTGTTAAAGCCGCGGTTCTCGACGCATGCGCCGCAACGCGCTACATTCACTGACAGTTCGCTGTCTTCAACATCACCGGAGGTTTCGATGATTCGTTGCTTCATACGTGCGCCAGGCAGCGCCGCGGCGCGCCGCTCCTTAAGCCGAGGGTGTGCCACCTTGTGCTGCGCGCTCACCGCACTCGGTCTTACGCCAAGCAGCAGCGCTCTCGCCGATGAGTGGACGCCCCAGCGTCCGCTGCGTCTCATCGTCCCATTTCCCACGGGCGGGACGGCAGACCTGCTTGCACGTTTGATTGCGACTCCGCTTGGCGCGGCGCTCGGGCAGCAGATCGTCGTGGACAACCGCGGCGGCGCGGGCGGCGTCATCGCGATGGAAGCCGTCGCGCGCGCGGCACCGGACGGTTATACGCTCGGCCTGCCGTCGCTCACCGCGCACGCCGGCAACGCTACGCTGCAGCCCGGGCTGCCATACGATTCGGTCAAGGACTTCCAGCCGCTGACCTTCGCCGGCAAGTCGCCGCTCGTGCTCGTCGTGAATCCGTCGAATCCAGCGCAATCGGTGTCCGACATGATCGCGCGCGCGAAGACCGCCGGGCGCGCGATCCACTTCGGATCCTCGGGCGTCGGCATCGCCAATCATATTTCGGGCGAGCTGCTCAAGCTGTATGCGCAAAAGGACAAGGTGGAGATCATCCACGTGCCCTATAAAGGCGGCGGCGCCGCAATGGTCGACATCATGGGCGGACAGATCGACATGATGTTCAACCCGGTGTCGTCGGTGCTCACGTTCGTGCAGGGCGGCAAGCTGCGTGCACTTGCGATCGCGGACACGCGCCGTTCGTCGCTGCTGCCGGGCGCCGCGACGATGATCGAATCCGGCTACCCCGATTTCGTGATGATCGAATCGTGGGGCCTCGTCGCGCCTGCACGCACGTCGCCCGATGCTGCGCGCCGGCTGCGCATGGAAGCGGTCAAGATATTGCAGCAGCGCGATCTCGTCGAGCGCGTCAACGCACAAGGCTTGGAGCTGGCGCCGTCCACGCCCGAGCAGCTGCGAGACTTCATGGTGGCCGAGATCAAGAAATACCGCGACGTCATTCAGAGGGCGGGCATCAAGGCGAACTGACGCCTCAAGGCTTCCAGAAATCGGGCGTGCGCCGCACCCACTCTGCGAAATCGGCCCACACGGCGCTTTGCTCACGCGGGCGGAAGCCGAATTCGTTGATCATGCGGCCCATGTCCATCAGCGAGCGCTCCTGATCGGAGTAATTCACGTTCGGCGTTTCACCGTCGGCTGCGACATGGTATTCGAAGCGCGGATAGATTTTTTTCAGCGCCGCGCACCACTGCAGCATCGTGTCGCCCCAAACCTGCCCCGAGCTCAGGTTGTAGACCGCATGGCGTGTGGCGGCCGCGTCGAGCAGCGTGATCAGCCCGGCCGCAACATCACGGACATAGACGAGATCACGCGGAATCTCGGACCGCGGCAGGATGGCGGCCTGATCCGTCGCGGCCAGTGACAGGATCTGCGAGTGCGGCTCGAGCCGGTCGCGCACGCCGGTATCGCGTTCCCACGGACCGATTACGTTGCCGAGGCGCGCGGAGACTGCATCCAGACCCCATAGCTCGCGCATCCTTACGCAGGTGCGCTCCGCAGCCTGTTTGGTTATCGAGTAGAGCCGCACGGGCACTGGAAGCGAGCTGTCCTCGAACAGCCGTGGCAGGCCTTTGTAGAGCGTTTCGCCATAGACCGAGCCCGAGTTCGCGTAGACGACGCGTCGGACGCCGGTTTGACGCGCGGCGTCGAGCACGTTGATCGTTCCGACCAGGTTGGCCTCGACCACGCTCCTCGGATCCCGGGCTTCCCGCTCCGAGCCCGAAGTGACGGCGGCACAGTGGATCACGCCGTCGACGTTGTGCGATTGCATCGTGTGCAGAAGTTGGGCGGCATCACGGATGTCGCCCTCGACGACCGAGAGATGATCGACATACTCTGCGATCGCGGCCTGCGCCGCGGCGGGCAGCGCACCGCGGTCGAACAACACCACTTTGCGCCGGGAACCGACTAGCGCCTCGACGACGTTGAAACCCACATATCCGGCGCCGCCTGTTACCAAGGTTGCCATGACCGATCTGCCTCGGACAAAAAAAACGGATGGTACTCGAAGGCGGTAGCGCCCCAGTCGTATGCTTCCCGCGGTGCGCGAGCGCCAGATCGCAATTCGCTCTCTTCCACATGCGCGACGATCGAGACCACGGGCAGAACAGTTCGGTCGATAGCGTCTGCAAACAGCCGCAGATTCAAACTGTTGATCCGTTTTTTGCGATTCAATTCGGCGGCGAACATGGGGCCCGTACCGATAAGGTCATGATCCGACACGAGTTCGCGCCAAAACCATTGCGTGTTCGGTTATGCTTAATGGCGCTTTTGCCAACCATTACACGTTAGAACGCATGGAACCGATAGCGGACGTCGCACAAGAGCTGAGGGCGCTTGAGGAATACTTGCTGCGTAGCGACGTACGCGCGAACCCGGATCTGCTGCAGGCTGTACTCGACGACGACTTCGTTGAATTTGGAAGCTCGGGTCGCATCTTTGACAAGCGATCGATTACTCATGCGCTCGCTCAAGAAGCTCCATGGCAGTACACACTGTCTGAGTTTCACGCAACGACACTGTCCGAGGAAGTCGTGCTTGTCACATACCGTCTGAATATCGCGGAGATCAAGACCCTGCGCAGCTCGCTATGGAAGCGAGTGAATGGCACGTGGAAAATCGTGTTTCATCAAGGTACACGAACAAATGCGTTCTAACCTTGCGTTCGAGCGGAGCGCCCGTCAGCGCGCTGTCGGGTCGCCCTCGTCGCCGGCGCTCCTCGGCGCCCGCTCAACGCTACGTTAGCGTGCTCCACGTGGTAGGCTATGCGCCATGAGTGATACGGACGTTGCAGAAATCCTCAAGCTTCCTGTCGAGGAGCGCTTGCGTCTCGTCGAGCTGATTTGGGAGAGCATCGTTACCGACCCCGCTGGCGTCCCTCTCGGTGATGCCCATCGTGCCGTTATCGACGAGCGCATTGCCGAACACGAGCGCAGCCCAGACGGCGTGGTATCTCGAAGTGAGTTGTTCGCTGGAGCTCGTCGCCGCTGATGGCTCTACCGGTCATGTACCGCCGCGAGGTTGGGCGGGATCTGGCTGGGGCATATGGGTGGTATGAAGAGCAGCGCGCCGGCTTGGGGGAAGAATTCATCGCGTCGGTTGATGCGAGCTTCGATGCAATCGAACGGTTTCCCGAGGCATTTCGCCGGGTTCATGGGGAAGTCCGGCGTGCCAACGTCGCGCGCTTTCCGTATGCCGTGTTCTATCGCGTCGATCCCCAATACGTTCTCATACTCGCGATCCTCCACACGGCTCGAGATCCAACGCTCTGGCCACGGTCGAGGGGTAGAGCCCGCTAGCTGCCGCATTGATACTCGACCACAGCGCGGCGGATCGTGCGGAACGTTAGCTGCCATGTTGAAGGGCAGTGGTATCCTCATCTTCGCCGTTGTCGTCCCAGGGAGTGCACTATACGGTAGGGATGTAATTGCGGATCAACTGGCCGTGGTTAGTCCAGCGCACGAAGCCGACGGTCGGGTCCAAGCGAATTACGGCTAAGACTACAGCGTCTCGCGTCGGTGAAGGCGAACTGCGATCCGAAGAACGTCTTTAGGGTACGCCAGAACATCACGCCGGCCGCTTAGTGACGCGCGGTAATCAGAGCCTGCAAGCTCGGCGATGCAACAAACGGTGCTGGCCAGCATTCTGGCGAACGAGTAGCCAGAAGCAGACCCGCCTACAAGAGCCCGCGCGCCGCTAGCCTAACAGCTGGATGGGACAGTCGGTAGACCGCGCGATCGAGCCAATAGTGCAGAAATCCGGTCGTGAAGCCCAAGGCCACGAGCGCGGGCACCCATGCCGACGTGCGTAGCGCGACGGCAAATGTGCCGAAAATGCGGTCACCGTAGAACGTGCCCTCGGGCCCGGTTGCTTCGACCTCCATGATCGGAAGCAATACGACCGAGAGCAGGCCCAGCACCAGTAGCAGGGCCCACGGTCGCCGATTGACTGCATGCAGTACTCGCCAGAGGGGGGAGCGAGGGGGCGCCGGCTCAGCACACGCGACCCGCGTCGCCAGAGCGGTCGCGACCAGCCAATGCTGTCCGGTCCAGACTGCGACGAAAAGCAGCGGTCGATCCGTATTGAGACCTACACAGACCATCACGGCTATGCCAGCGGCGTAAAGGACGCGCGGGACTGACATGGTGGCAGCGCGCGCTTCCGAGGCGAGCAGCGCGAGGGTCGAAGCGACGACCAGCGCGGTGGCGACGATACGCAACGTGCCAGACGATTCGGCGAGCCACGCCGCGTTGAGCCACGTATCTCCCCACACCTCCTGGAACAGGGTCGTCCCGGCCACCGCTTCGACCACCACGACGAGCGCGCCTCCGACACCCAGCGCAAAAAGGCGATCGACGCGCCGCGTCCAGGGATCGGGCCTCCTCCCGCTGTGGACTCGGTAGAGACTGAGCACTCCAAAGTGCTGCGCTGCGAAGTGGTACGTGACGAACCCGAAATCGAGCATTGAAAGTGCCAGCACGCGCTCCGCGCGCGTGAAGGGCAGGGCGTCGTCTCCCGGAAGCAGCATGGCGAAACAGGCGGCAGCGATCCCAATCGGCACGCCTACGAAGCGCATCGGTTGGGCACGCAGCAGCGGCCTGTACGCCGTCGTCGCGTAGGCCAACCACGACGAGCCGAATCGGTGGCTGATCCAGAAGACAGCGGTGAGGCCGAAGACCAGCAAATCCAGCGGGCTTTCGCTGAGATCGTCATGGCCGTGTGCGAGCATGAGGGCCAGCGGCACCAGCCAAAGGGCTGACTGCAGCCAGAAAACGTCCCACGCGCGGCTGCGGACCCAGGCCGCGCGTGCTTCGCCCATTCGCAGCGGCAGCAATACGGTGGAACTGTCAGACACGGCTTGCGTCCTCGCGGGCACGAACGGTATCGTCGTCCAAACTTCGCCGGTCTCGGCATGCCGGACAAGGGAAGTATTTCGGATTGGTCCCGGCGCGGTCAACCCATATCCCCAACAGCTCCGGCGGCCCGCTTTCAAGCCCGCCCTATCTCGTCGCGATGCGTGCGGACCGATCGACGGCCCGCTCTCCGGCTATTCCGCCTTGATGCCCGCGTCCTTGATCACCTTGGCCCACAAACCCGTTTCGCTTTTGATGCGCGCGGAGAATTCCGCGGGCGTGTCGGCAGAGATCTCGAGTCCTTCGCGTTTGAACGCTTCCTGCACGTCGGGCATCGCAAGGACCTTAACGAGCTCGCGCCGCAGCCGCTCGACTATCGGCCGGGGCGTGCCTGCGGGCGCGACCACGCCGTGCCACGCGGTCACATCGAATCCGGGATAACCGGATTCCTGCATCGTGGGGACCGTCGGCACTTCGGACGAGCGCTTCGGCCCGGTCACCGCGAGCGCCTTGAGGTTGCCGGCCTTGATCTGGGGAATCACCGACGCGAGGCTCGCGAAATACAGCTTCGTTTCACCGGCGAGCAGCGAAAGCGTCGCCGGGCCGCCACCCTTGTAGGGCACGTGCACCATCTCGACGCCGGCTTTGTTCTTGAACAGCTCCGCCGCCAGATGGTTGGGACTGCCCACGCCGGCCGATGCGTAAGGAAACTGCCCGGGCTTCGCCGCCTTGATGAGCGCGACCAGCTCCTGCACGGAATTCGCCGGCACCGTGCGGTTCACCACGAGAATGAACTGGAACGACGCGATCAGCTGCACCGGCACGAAATCTTTTTGCGCGTCGAAGGCGAGCCGCTCGTACAGGCTCGGATTCACGACGAGCGCCGCGCTGTATCCCCATAGGAGCGTATAGCCGTCGGGCTGGGCGCGCGCGACGAGCTCGGTGGCGATGTTGTTGTTCGCGCCGGGACGGTTGTCGATCACGATCTGCTGGCCGAGCAGTGCGGCGAGCCTGGGCGCTACGATGCGTGCGCCCGCATCGGCCGACCCGCCCGGCGGCGCGCCGAGGATCAACCGGATCGGCTTGGTCGGATAGCCTGCCTGGGCAATCGCACCACCCGTCCAGGCTGCGGTCGCACATGCGAGCATCAGACCGCAAAGGATGCCGCCGGCGAAACTTTTCGATTTCACGATCGGTCCTTCATGTCAGCGCCGTTACCCTGCGACCCCGCAGGGCGCGGCGCCGCCTCCGATATGCGTGCCGCGCGAAGCGCGGACGCACGGCGAGCCGTTCAGCGCGTGCCGTGTTTGGTGTTCGAGCCCACTCAATAGCTCGTCGGCCAAGTGCGCATCAGGTGCTGCCCCACGCCTTTGGTCATGCGCAGCTTGTAGACGTCCAGCATGCGGATGAGGTAGTCACGCGTGTCCGACGGCCGGATCACCGCCTGGGCCGCGAATACCGCCGCCAGTCCCCACACGTCGGACTCCTGCTCCGTTTCGGTGAGGCGCGCCTCGAACTCTGCGTCCCCGGGCTTGACCCCGTGCACGATCGTCGTCGCGAACTCGGGGCTCATGAAGCTGATCTCGGCAGTAGGCCACGCCGCGATATCGTCGGAATGGCGGCCGCCGCCCATGCAGACGTAGGCGCGCCCGTAACTCTTGCGCAGTATGACGCTCAGCTTTGGCACGGTGACGAGCGTCATCGCGTTCATGAAGTTCATGATCTTGCCGGGGGCGCCCGCTTTCTCGGCCTCGGTCCCGATCTGGAAGCCGGGCGTGTCGACGAGCAGGATGATCGGCACGTTGAACGAATCGCACAGCACGAGGAAGTCGACGATCTTGCGACACGCGTCCGCGTCGAGCGCGCCGCCGCGGTGCAGCGGATTGTTGGCGACGATCCCGACGCTCTTGCCGCCGAGACGGGCGAGCGCCACCACCGCGCTCTTGCCGAAACGCGGCTTCATTTCGAAGATCGTGTCCTTGTCGACGATCGCCTTGATCACCTTCTTCATGTCGTATACCTGCGTGCGCTTCTCCGGCAGGATGGCCATCACGTCGTGCATCGCCCCACCGGAACCCGCGGGCACCGGCGCATCCGGTGGCGCCTCGCGGTGGTGGCTCGGCAGGTACGACAGGAACTTGCGCACCGCCCCGAACATATCGTCTTCGTTGTCGACGACCTGATCGACGAGGCCGGTCGTCTCGGCGTGCAGGCGCCATCCGCCCAGCTCGTCGAGGTCGACCTTTTCGTTCAGCGCCATCTCGATCAGGCGCGGGCTCGAGACGGCCATCGTCGCGCCTTTTTGCATTACCGCGAAGTCCGCGAGGCACGCGAGCCACGCCGACGACCCGAACGACGGCCCGATCACGCAGGTGGCGAGCGGCGTTTCGCGCGTGCGCCGGAACTGCGTGTTGTCGTTGCCGAGGAGCAGGCCCATGCCGCGCGAGCCCATCGCGTCGGGCAGCCGCGCGCCGGTCGATTCGCCGACGATGACGAGCGGCATGCCACGCTCGGTCGCAGTGCGCTTCATGTGCCCAACCTTCTTGCTGTTGGTCGAGCTCGTCGATGCCCCTTTGACCGTGAAATCGTTGACCACGACGGCCACGTCGCGCCCGTCGATGCGCGCGTAGCCCGCGATCTTGCCGTCGGTCGGCGTTTCCTCCACCTGCTCGGGATAGACGCCCGAGGTGCCGAACAGGCCCGACTCGATGAAGCTGCCCTCGTCGACCAGCCGCCCGATGCGCTCGCGCGCATTCAGCACACCCGCTTTCTTGCGACGGGCGAGTTTGTCCTCGCCGCCCATGCCCAGCGCCTTGGCGCGCCGTTCCTCGTACTCCTCGAGCAGCTTCTCGAATGCCATCGTCGTGCTCCTGGTAATCGGGCGCTACGGGCGCACACCCGCGCGCGTTTTGGGGCCGACCCGCGTCTGCATGCCGACGTACGCAGCTTCGAGGAAGCGGCACAGGTACGGCCGCGTCTCGCGCGGATCGATCAGGTCCTCGACGCCGAACGCTTCGGCCGTCAGGAAAGGCGACGTCATCTGCCGCATCTGCGCTTCGAGCTCCGCTTCCTTTGCCGTGGGATCGTCGGCAGCCCCGATCTCGCGCCGGAATGCAGCCTTCACGCCGCCTTCGATCGGCAGCGAGCCCCATTCCGCGGACGGCCACGCGATCTTGAAGTTGAGCCCGTTGCGATCGATGGTGCTGCCGCCCGCCATGCCGTAGCACTTGCGCACGACCACGGTGTACACGGGCACCGTCAGCTGCATGTTGAGATACCGGCCCTGCATGCCGATGCGCAGGATGCCGGCGGCTTCGGATTCCATGCCGATCTGGAAACCGGGCACGTCGACGAAGAAGACGAGCGGGATGTTGAACGTGTCGCAGAGCTCGGTGAAATGCGTTTGCTTGCGGGCCGCCTTCACGTCGACGATACCGCCGTACATCGGATTGAAAGCGATCACCCCGACCACGATGCCGTTCATGCGTGCGAGGCTCGTGATCACCGCGCGACCGAAGGTCGGCTGGATCTCGAACACCGAGTCGCGATCGACGATCAGCTCGATCAGCTGGCGCATGTTGTAGGGCTGGCGCTGCGAGCGCGGGATGATGGACGCGAGCGCGTCTTCGCAGCGGTCCACCGCATCTGTGCACGCAAGCCGCGGCGCGAGCGCCCACACGTTCGACGGCATGTACGAGAGAAACCGCCGAATCTGTCGCAGGCAATCCTCTTCGCTTTCGGCGGCGTTGTCGATCGTGCCCGCGGTGTCGACCGCCATCTTGTGCCCGCCGAGCTCCTCCTTGGTCACCTTGGTGCGGAAGGCGCGCTCGACGACCGGCGGTCCCGCCGCGAAGATCTGGCTGTTGTTCTTGACCATGACCGACCAATGGGCGAGGATCGCGCGCCCGGACGGGCCACCAGCGGCCGTTCCCATGACCGCGCTGACGACCGGAACCGCGCCCATTAATTCGACGGACCGCTCGAAGCCGTCGGGTCCCGAGCCCGGAAAGGTCGCGTGGCCGCGGCGAGAGATCGAGGTCACGCTGCCGCCGACCCCGTCGACGAGATTCACGAGCGGAATGCGGTAGAGCCAGGCCAGATCCTCGATGAAGCCGCCCTGGCCGCCCTTGCGGCGCGCGCCGCCGAAGCCCGCGCCGCCCTTGATCGTATAGTCCTCGCCCCCGACAGCGACGGGACGTCCGTCGATCTTGCCGATGCCCGCGACATAGGGCGCGGGCGTAAACGTCGCGAGCTTGCCTTCCTTGTCGTACGTCGATTTGCCTGCGAGCTTGCCGACTTCCTGGAAACTGCCCGCGTCGAGGAGCTGCTGGATGCGCTCGCGCACCGTGAGCTTACCCGCCGCGTGATGCCGCGCGACCGCGTCGCCACCGCCGCATTGCTCCGCAAGCGCGCGGCGCCGGTGAATTTCGTCGATTTCGGCTTGCCAGGTCATGTCGCTATCGGTGGGCCTGCATTTGCGCCCGCTGGCCGTACGGAAGGTCGCGTGCTCGGCTGCGGGAGAAGCGGGTGGGAACGGCTAGGTGAATCATAGGGAGCCGCGCGCGATATTGTCAAAGCGCCCGACTCGACAACCTGCGTCGCCGCGTCCACCGGCACAGCAAGCTCAGCGAGCGGCGCCGCAGCGCGAGCAATCCGGCACCAAGGGCAGCGCCGGCCGTCGCGGCGCCTCAATCCTCGAGGATCGCTACGACCTGGCCTTCGGCGACCGGGTCCTTCTCCTTGACGAGAAGTTCCTTCACGACACCGCCGTCCTCGGTGATGACGGGGATTTCCATTTTCATCGATTCGACGACGATGAGCGTATCGCCTTCCTCGACTTTGTCGCCGGGCTTCACCTTGAGCTGCCACACGGTGCCGGTGATTTCGGATTTGACCTCGATTTTTGCCATCGGCGGTATCCCCGTTGACTTCGCGCGCATACGCGCAAACGGCCGCATTATAGCATCGCAACACGCGCCGTCGCCGTTGTAACGCCACGCATCTGCGCTTACCATTGGCCGGTTATTGCTGCCTCGGAAAATCGCCATGTCGACATTGCCCACCCTCAAGGACGCCGCGCTCACGCTCGAAGAACGCGTCGCCGTTCTCACGTTCAAGCGCGACGATGTGCGCAACGCACTGTCGAGCACCGACCTCGGTACGGACATCGTCACCGCCGTCAACTGGGCGAGCGCGAATCCCGACGTTTCGGTGCTCATCATGACGGGTGAAGGCAGCGCGTTTTCGGCCGGCGGCAACATCAAGACGATGGGCACGCGCTCGAAGGCGCCTGCCCACGAGCTGCAGCAGAACTACAAGCGCGGCATCCAGCGCATCCCGCTCGCGCTCGAGGACGCGGAGATTCCGGTAATCGCGGCAGTCAACGGCCCCGCGATCGGCGCGGGCTTCGACATGGCCAACATGTGCGACATCCGCATCGGGTCGACGAACGCGCAGTTCGGCGAGACGTTCGTCAATCTCGGCATCATTCCGGGCGACGGCGGCGCGCTCTTCCTCCAGCGCCTGCTCGGCTATCAGCGCGCGGCCGAGCTCACGTTCACCGGCCGCATCGTGAAGGCGCAGGAAGCGAAGGAGCTCGGCATACTGCTCGAGGTCACCGAGCCGGACGCGCTGATGCCGCGCGCGCGCGAGATCGCCGCCAAAATCGCCGCCAAGCCGCCGCTCGCGCTGCGTTACGCCAAACGCCTGCTCAAGCTCGGGCAGCAGCAGAGCCTCGCGGAGCACCTCGACGTATGCGCGAGCTTTCAGGCGATCTGCCACAAGACCGACGACCACGCCGAAGCGCTTACCGCCTTCTTCGAAAAGCGCTCAGGCAAGTTTCTCGGGAAGTGACGCGGCACGCCGCGGTTATGATTGCGCCGCGTCTTTTCGCCGTGCTCCTGCTCTGCGCCTCACCGGCGGCGCTCGCTCAGCAGCCGCAATTGCTGCCCGTCGATGAGGGCACGGCGGACGCGACGTGGCCCCGTTTCCGATCGCAGCTGCTCGACGCGCTCGCGAAGCGCGACCGCAAGTTCGTGCTCGACATCGTCGATCCCCATATCCGCAACATCTCGCCCACTGAAGGCGCTGCCGAGTTCCGCAAGCTGTGGGACCCCCAATCGGCCGACAGCCAACTGTGGCTCGAGCTGCCCAAAGTGCTGTTCCTCGGCAGCGTTTACGTGAAGCGGGACAAGAACCAGAGCGAGCTGTGCGCGCCGTATGTGTACTTCAAATGGCCGGGCGAGGCCCCCGTCGCCACGTCGGGCGCCATCATCGCGAAGGAAACCTTCATGAAAGCGCGCCCGGCGATGAGCGCCGCGACGGTGCAGGCGCTGTCGTACAACGTGGTGAACGTGGTCGACTGGGAAGTCGACGACGACGACAAGGCAAGCCGACAGAAGTGGGTGAAAATCCAAAGCGCGGCCGGCGCGGGCTTCGTGCCCGAAGAACACGTTCGCAGTCCCCTCGAGTACCGAGCGTGTTTCGCCAAGCGCGGCAGCGCGTGGCGCATGACGGGTCTCGAATACGGAGATTGAGCTCGGCTCGGCTCGGCTCGGCAGCAGAATCGGGCTGTGCTGCTGACGTCGTAGAAAGCAGGGCACTGCGCGGTTTCGGAAACGCGCGTTTAGAGCGCCTTGCGGAAAGTGAGATTGAAGCGCTGCCGCCCGCACAGCGGATGTTCCCCGTCCGCAAGCGCCGCGACGCCGTGATAAGTGAGCCGGGCAGGGCCGCCCCAGACGACCACGTCGCCATGTTCGAGGCGATAGCGCCGCGGCCGCTCGCTGCGGCGCGCGCCGCCGAACAGGAAAACGGCAGGCAGTCCCAGTGAGACGGAGACGATCGGCGCGTCGAAATCGCGCTCGTCACGGTCCTGGTGCAACGACAGGCGGTTACCCGGCTCGTACCGATTGATGAGACAGCTGTCCGGCGCGTATGCAGCGAATCCCGCTGCGGCCGCGGCGCGCGCGGCGAGGTCCCGAAAGACGGCTGGCATTGCAGGCCACTCGCGTCCCGTTTCGGGATCGGCAGCGCCGTAACGGTAGCCGCTGCGATCGCTGAGCCATCCGACGCGCCCGCAATTCGTCATCGCGACCGACATCCGAAAGCCCCCGGGCGTGATCATGTGCCGCAGCGGCACGGTGGCGATGATGTGCTTCAGCGCAGCCATCATCTCGTTTTCCACGGGGCGGCAAAAGCCACGCAGCAATAACGCGCCGGGTGCAAGTACTGCGCGGTTGCCCCGTCGGGCGCGCCGGAAAAGAGGTCGTGAATTGCTCCGGCGCTCATGCCGCGTCGTGAAAAATGATGCCGAGCGTATAGCGGTCTCCGCTGCGCACGGTGCTGACGCCATGGCGCGTGTTAACGCGGTAATGGCCACGCGTGCCGCGCACGGGCCGCTGATGCACCGCGAGCAACACTGCATCGCCCTGCTCGAGCGGAACCACTTCGGCGCGCGACTGCATGCGCGGGCGCTGCTCGGTCATCACGAACTCGCCACCCGTGAAATCGCTGCCGGGCGCCGACAGCAGAAACGCCGCCTGCAGGGGGAACACGTGCTCGCCATAGAGATCTTGGTGCAGGCAGTTGTAGTCTTCCGCACCGTATTTGAGCAGCAGCGGCGTCGGCCGGGTCTGTCCGGCGCGGTGGCAGCGTTCGAGAAAAGACGCGTGCTGTTCCGGATACTGCACCGCGATGCCCATCGTTTCGTTCCAGCGGTTGGCGACGCCGGTGAGGCGAGGATAGATGTTTGCGCGCAGTTCCGCGACGATGTCCGGCAGAGGATGAGCGAAATACTGGTACTCACCGCGCCCATAACCGTGGCGCGCCATCACGATGCGGCTGCGAAAGCGCTTTTCCGCACCGTAAAGCGCCGCGAGCGACGCGCATTCCGCCGGCGTCAGGAGCGCTTTCGCCACCGCCCAGCCGCGGGCATCGAGCGCAGCATGCAGTGCAGGCCAATCGAGCATCGCGATGCGCTCGGCGACCGGCGGCTTCGCCGCCGTCTCCTTTCGCAGCGACGTTACACTCACTCGACGCCTTCCCGCTCGAGCAGCGCGCGCTTGCGCTCGACACCCCAGCGGTAGCCGGACAGGCCACCGTCGGCACGCACTACGCGATGGCATGGAATCGCGACTGCGAGGGGGTTGGCTGCGCAAGCTGCCGCCACGGCCCGTATTGCACGCGGCGCACCGATGCGTGAAGCAAGCTGTCCATAGCTCATCGTCGAACCCGGCGGGATCTCGCGCAGCGCCTGCCACACCCGCTGCTGAAAAGCCGTACCGCGCACGTCGAGGGGCAAATCGAGCCCGATCGCGGGTGCCTCGACCAGCCCGACGACTTTCGCCACCCACCGTTCGAATTCGTTGTCCCCGCCGATCAGCCGCGCCTTCGAAAAGCGGTCCTGCAGCTCGCGCACGAGAGCTTCGGGGTCGTCGCCGAGCAGAATCGCGCATACGCCCTGATCGGTCGCAGCGACCAGAATCGCGCCGAGCGAGCATGCGCCAACTGCAAAACGTATCGATGCGCCCGTGCCGCCAGCGCCGAACGCCCTGGGCTTCATGCCGAGCACCTGCGCGGATTTTTCGTAGAACCGCGCGCTGGAGTTGAAGCCTGCGCCGTAGATCGCCTGCGTGACGCTGCTACCGCGCGCGAGCTCTTCGCGCGCGCGCTGGGCACGCTGCGCGACGGCATAGGATTTCGGGGTGAGGCCGGTCGTAGCTTTGAACACCCGATGAAAGTGAAAGCGGCTCATGCCAGCCGTTGCGGCGAGCGTTTCCAGGTCCGGCATTTCCTGCGCCGTCTCGATCGAGCGGCACGCTTTCGCGATCGCGTCGGCATGCGCTTGCGCGCGGGAAGCCCGGTTCGGGTGGCATCGCTTGCACGGCCGGAATCCGGCGCTTTCTGCCGCCGCGCATGTCGCGTGAAACTGTACGTTCTCACGCCGCGGGAGTTTCGCGCCACATGACGGACGGCAATACACACCCGTCGTGCGGACCGAATAGCAAAACGCGCCGTCGGCGCGGGCATCGCGATCTGCAACGGCGCCCCAACGCTCCTCATCCGAAAGAAATGTGCTCCTATCCTGCCGGTTCTTCATGGCGGTGATCATCGTTTGTCCTTTGTCGAATCGCGGCACCTCGATGGGCCGCTCGACCGCATGCTCGCCAATTATGGACGCACCCGCACTCCGTCTCTTGCTTTGGAATTCGACTGATGCCAGTTATCGAAGTTGCCCGCCGGGCGAGCTCAATAGGTAGCGCTGGCGTCGCGGCAAGCCGTATCCGTGTGCCGGGCTGGGCCGCCGGAGGCATCGCCCACCTAGGCTGGCGCTTGCCGCTGAGTATCCATTCGGCATTGCGGCGGCAAATACCTGGGCCGCGCCGGACCCGGTTCCAGTGCATTTTTCCCTTGCCCGCACGTGGCTTGAGTTAGAATTCGAGCGGTCGCTTAAGCAGGATCTTCTAATGCTCAGGAAATCGGAATTCTGGCTGCTCACGGTGCTCGCAATACTCGCGGCCTGCACTGCCGCGATCAACATCGTGCTCTTCCAGAACAATCGTGCCGCCCAGGCGGAAGTCAGCAGCCGGCAGCAGTACATCCAGCAGAGCATACAGTTGCACGGACTTTATACTGAGATGGTGAAGGCGATCGCCGATCTCGCGGTCAGAAACCAGGATGCGGAGCTGGGCAACCTTTTGAGCTCGCAAGGTATCTCGGTCTCGCCGGCACCGCCCGCGGCCGCCGGCGGCGCGGGAAAGGGCCCGCAGTGATGGCCGCAGATCCGCTCGAGCCCGCGACGCGCGACCGCCGTGACTGGTCGCCGTTCATCCCGCTGCTGATCCTGATGCTCACGTATCTGGGTTGGACGCTCTTCCAGACTTATCAGCTCATGCGCGAGAGCGATGCGCTGGTCAAAGTGCATGCCAACCAGGAGCGGCAGTTCCAGGAGTCGAAAAAACTGCGCGACAGCCTGGACAAGGTCGCGCGCGAAACGCAGATGCTTGCGAACCGCGGCAACAAAGGCGCTCTGCTGATCGTCGACGAGCTGCGCAAGCGGGGCGTCACGATCAATCCCGAAGGATCCGCGCAACCGCCGGCTTCCGGTCCTGCAACGCCCGCGCCGGCGCCTACCAAGAAATAACGCTGAGCGGCAGCTCGCCGCAGCTCGTTTCGCTGATGCAAGCGCTCCGTCCGCATTCTCCTCCGCCACCAGTCCGCTGTACTGGCCGGCGCGCCCGCCGAACGGGATAATCCTTCGGCACGGCATTCGGATTGGCGAGGCTCGCGCTCGCGACGGCGCGGGCGGCTTCGTCGAATCCGGCGCTGCCCCATCACGGAAGTTGCACAAGGTGCGCGTTGGAGCTCGGGGATTTGGAGCTCCGACGACACTTAGGACTGCCTCGGCAAACGTATCGCATCAATAGCTCGTCGGCCACGTCCGCATCAGGTGTTCGCCTACGCCACCGCTGAGGCGCATGCGGTGCACTTCCAGCGCACGCTTCAGGTACTCGCGTGTATCGCGCGGATCGATCACGTTCTGGGCCGTGTAGATCGCCGCCATGTCGTAGGGGGTCGAGCCTTTGGTCATCTTCGCGACGGCGGCCTTGTATTTTTCCGGATCGTCGTCCTCGCTCACGCCGAACACGACCTTCGCGCCGAACTCGGGCTTCATGAAGCTCACTTCGGCGGTCACCCAGCAGCACACTTCGTCGGCGTTGCCGCCGGCGCCCATGTTCGATACCGCGAGGCCGTAGCTCTTGCGCACGATGACCGAGATCTTCGGCACGGTGACGAGCGTCATCGCGTTGAGCCAATTCATGACCTTGCCGGTGACGCCGCGCTGCTCGCCTTCAATGCCGATCAGGAATCCCGGCTGGTCGACGAGGAAGACGATCGGGACGTTGAACGAATCGCACAACACCATGAAGCTCTGCACTTTCAGGCAAGCGTCCCCGTCGATCGCGCCGCCCTTGTAGAGCGGATTATTGGCAATGAAACCGACCGACTTGCCGTCCACCCGCGCGAGAGCGGTGACTATCGTGCGGCCGAACCGTGCCTTCATTTCGAACGCCGAACCCTTGTCAGCGATGCACGCGATCACCTTGCGCATGTCGTAAACCTGATTGGTCGATGCCGGAATCAGGTCCATCACGTTCCGAATCGCCGTTTCCGAGCCCGCCGGCACCGCGCGCTCCGGCGGCGGTTCGTTGTGATGGCCGGGCAGATACGACAGGAACTGCCGGATCGCGTCGATTGCGTCCTCGTCGCGGTCGACGACCTGATCCACGATGCCGCTCGTTTCGGAGTGCACGCGCCAGCCGCCGAGCTCTTCGGGGTCGACGGACTTGCCGGTCGCCATCGAGATGAGCCGCGGGCTCGAGACCGCCATGATCGAGCCTTTGCGCATCACGCAGAAATCCGACATCGATCCGTACCACGCGGACGAGCCGTAGCAATGCCCCAGCACGCCGGCGGCCCATGGCACTTCGCGGGTGCGCTGGTATTCGACCGGGTCGTCCTTCGAGCCGATGCTCGACGCGCCCATCACGTCCGGCATGCGCGCTCCCGTCGACTCGCCGAGAAAGACGATCGGGATACCGCGTTTTTTGGCGACCGTTTTCATGTGCTTCAACTTCTTGATGTTGATCGCGGCGCTCGATGCGCCCTTGACGGTGAAATCGTTGGCGACGACCGCCGCCTCGCGCCCTTCGATGCGCCCGAATCCCGCGACCTTGCCGTCCGCGGGCGTGTTCTCCCGGTCCTCTGGCCGGTTCGACACGGCCAGCATGCCGGATTCGATGAACGTTCCGGGGTCGAACAGGCGCTCGATGCGCTCGCGCGCGTTGAGCACGCCGTCCGCCTTGCGTTGCGCGAGCTTGTCGGGCCCGCCCATTGCGAGCGCACGCTGCGTGCGCAGATCGAGCTCGTGCAGCAGGTCATCATGTGCCATGGCCGTGAGATCCAGCTTGATTGGTGGTTAGTCCGCGCGGCTTGCCGCCCGTTTTCGGGGGGGCTACTTGTCGACGCGGTACTTGCGTAGCTTTTCCTGATCCAGCGTAAGTCCGATGCCAGGCCCGGGCGGCAGGATCAGCTTGCCGTCCTTGATCTCCAGATCCTGCTCGGCGAGGTGGTCCGCGGCATCGAGAAACGAGCTGAACTCGTGCGCGTGAACCGCGTCGTAGGTGCACGCAAAATGGCCGGCGGCGGCCGATCCGATCTGCATGTCCGCCTGCGTGCCGTTGTGCGCCGGGCAGTGGAATGCGCGCGCAAGGCCCAGAATGTCACGCGACATGGTGTAGCCCGTCCGTGCGCACTTGATCACCAACGCACGTATCGCGCCCAGCTCGAGCTGGTCGCGCACGTCGTCGAGGGAGAAACAGCTGTCGTCGCCCGAGATCGGCACGCGCACGCGCTGCGCAGCATAGAGCTTGCCGCGGCCGTCGCGCGCTCTGACCGGCTCTTCGACGAGCGCGATGTCGAGGTCCTCGAGCGCGCGCGCCGTCTCCAGCATCTGCTGCACGCTGTAGCCCTGATTCATGTCGACGGTGAGCTCGACGCCGTCGCCGAGCTCCCTGCGCAGCGCGCTCAAGAGCTCGATATCGCGCGCCGGATCGACGCCGCACTTGACCTTGAACGCGCGGAAGCCGAAGCGCTGCGTCATTTGCGCGGCATCATCCAGCGTTTCCTGGATGGACCCGAGACGCAGCCGCCAGTTGACTAACAGCGGCTTGACGACCCCGCCCAGCAGCTGGGCGCACGAAATCCCGATCGATTTGGCCTGCGCGTCGTAGAGCGCCATGTCGAGCGCGGCCTTGGCGGTTGGATTCCACGCGACCGTATCGAAGATCGACCCTACGCGGCCGATGTCGAATGCGCCGACGCCGGCGAGCGCCGGGCCGAGGTGATCCGAAATGATCGCGTGCAGCGATTGCTGCGTCTCCCCGTAAATGCTGGGACGCGGCGGGGCATCGGCAATGCCCTGCACGCCGTTCGTCAAAGTCACTACCACGACCACGTTGTCGATGTTCTCGAGGTGGCCGCGCGCCCACTTGATGGGGCGCTCGAGCGGAATCTCTACCGGAATCGCCTCGACGCTGCGCACGGCCAGGTCCGCCGGCGCCGGGGCATCGACCATGCGGGCGCTCGGTTTCGCAGCGGTTTTCATTCGATGCGCAGATCGAGCTCGCGCACGAGCTTGCTCCATTTCGCGATACCGGCCCGCTCGGAATCGAGCATCTGCCGCGGCGTGCCGCCGACCGGCTCGGCGCCGTCGGCGGCGAGGCTCGCTTTGACTTCCGGCAGCGCGAGAATGCGATTGATCTCGCCGTTCAGGCGATCGATGATCGGCTGGGGCGTGCGCGCGGGCGCGAGCACGCCGAACCAGCCCGCCGCTTCATACCCGGGCAGTCCGGACTCGGCGATCGATGGCACGTCGGGCAAGAGTCCCGAGCGCTTCGCGCTCGTCACACCCAGCGCGCGGAGCTTGCCGGGCTTGAGATGCGGGAGCGCGGTTGGAAAAGCCGACATCGCGAGCTGCACGTGCCCACCCAGCAAATCCACGACCGCGGGCGCAATGCCCTTGTAGGGAACGTGCGTGATGACGATGCCCGCCTGGCGATTGAAGAGCTCGAAGAACAGGTGATTCCACGCCCCCGTGCCGGGCGACCCGTAATTGAGCTTCGCGGGATTCGCTTTCGCGTAGGCGATCAGCTCCTTGGTGTTCTTCGCCGGGACGGAAGGATGGGCGACGAGTATGCCGGGCGGCAGCGAAACCAGCGCCACCGGCGCCAAATCCTTGATCGGATCGTACTTGAGGTTCTTGTATAGGCTGTTCGCGACGATGATGTTGCCGAAGGAGCCCATGATGATGGTGTACCCGTCGGCCGGGGCCCGCGCCACGAGCTCGGCACCGAGCGTGCCGGCCGCACCCGCGCGGTTGTCGATGATGATCTGCTGGCCCCACGCTTCGGTCAGCTTCTGTCCGATAAGCCGCGACAGGACGTCAGTGTTGCCGCCGGGTGCATACGGCACCACGAAGCGGATGGGCTTGCTCGGATAGTCTTCGGCACAGGCGAGCGACGCACCGGCCAGCAACGCGAGCAGCAGCAACGTCCTACGCACCGCGGCTGGCTGCATCAGTAACTCGTCGGCCAGTTCGCGAGCTTGTGCTCGCCGACGCCGCGGCCGAGCCGCAACCGGTGGACCTCCAGCATGCGGATCAGGTAATCGCGCGTGTCGCGCGGATCGATCACAGTCTGCGCCTGATAGAGCTCGGCGAGCGCCCACGCGGACGTATCGCGCGACACCTCCTCCATGAGCTGCTGAAAACGCTCCGGATCGTCTTCCCGTTTCACGCCGTGCAGGACGTTCACGCTCACCGCCGGATCCATGAACCCGAGATCGGCGGTCGGCCAGCACGCCACCTCGTCCGCGTTGCTGCCGCCGCCCATGTTGATATAAGCCTGACCGTAGCTCTTGCGCATGATGATAGTGATCTTGGGCACGGTCACCAGCGACAGCGCGTTCATCCAGTTGATGACCTTGCCGGGCATGCCGCGCAGCTCGCCCTCCACGCCGATCAGGAAGCCGGGCACGTCTACGAGGAACACGATCGGCACGTTGAACGAGTCGCACAGCACCATGAAGCTCACGACCTTCTGGCACGCGTCGGCGTCGAGCGCGCCGCCCTTGAACAGCGGGTTGCTCGCGATGAAGCCGACGCTGCGGCCGTCGATGCGCGCGAGCACCGTCGCGATCGAACGCCCGTAGCGGCCCTTCAACTCGAAGCTCGAATCCTTGTCGACGATCGCGTCGACGATCTTGCGCACGTCGTACACCTTGCTGCGCGATTCCGGCAGGATGTCGAGCATCTGGCGGCACGCCTGATCAGAGCCCGGCGGCACCGGTCGCACAGGCGGCGGCTCGTTCGCGTGACTGGGCAGGTACGACAGGAAGCGCTTGATCGCATCGAGCGCTTCTTCGTCCGTCTCGACGGCGAGGTCCGCGAGCCCGCTGATCCCCGTCAGAATCTTCCATCCGCCGAGGTCTTCCGGATCGACCGGCTTGTTGATCGCGATCGAGGTCACGCCGGGACTCGCGATCGCCATGATCGCGCCCTTGCGCATGACCACGAAATCCGACATCGCCGAGTACCACGTCGAAGAGCCGTAGCATGCGCCGAGCAACGCCGACGCCCACGGGGTCTCGCGCAGACGCTGGTATTCGGTCGGGTCCTGCGCGACGATCGCGCGCCCCGAGGCGCCCATGCGGTCGGGCATACGCGCGCCGCTCGATTCACCGAGGAAGACCAGCGGCAACCCGCGCTTGTTCGCCACCTGCTTCATATGCTTGATCTTCTTCATGTTGATCACTGAAGAAGACGCACCGAGCACGGTGAAGTCGTTGGAGATGATCGCCACTTCGCGGCCGTCGATGCGCGCGAAGCCCCCCACCTTGGCGTCGGCGGGCGTCTTGTGCCGCACTTCGGGCCGGATGCCGGCCGCGTGCATGCCGGACTCGAAAAAGCTCCCGGCATCGACCAGATGATCGATGCGCTCGCGCGCGTTCAGTTTGCCCTCGGCCTTGCGCTTCTCCAGCTTCTCGCGCCCCCCCATCGCGAGCGCGGTCGCAGTGCGTGCCCTGAGCTCGTTCAACAATTCGTCGAATGCCACGTTAATGCCCCTGTGCCTGTTTAATGAGAGAACGCGCGATCACGAGCTGCTGGATCTGGCTCGTGCCCTCGAAGATGCGGAAGAGACGCACGTCCCGGTAGAACCGCTCGACCGCATACTCTTGCATATAGCCTGCGCCGCCGTGGATCTGCACCGCGCGATCGGCCACGCGGCAGCACATCTCGGAGGCGAAATACTTGCAGCACGAGGCCTCGAGGGTGACGCTCGCCCCCTCGTCGCGCATGCGTGCGGCTTCGAGCGTCATCGACTGCGCCGCGAAAATGTCGGTCTTGCAATCCGCGAGCATCGCCTGAACGAGCTGGAACTCCGCGATCGGTTTTTGAAACTGACTGCGATTGACGGCGTACTGGAGCGAGTCGTCGAGCATACGTTGCGCCGCGCCCACGCACACGGCGGCGATGTTGAGCCGCGCCTTGTCCAGCACTTTCATCGCCGTCTTGAAGCCCGCGCCTTCCTTGCCGCCGATCAGATTGGCCGCCGGAACGCGCACGTCCTCGAAAATCACGTCGGCCGTATGGGCGCCGCGCTGCCCCATCTTGCGATCCGGCCTGCCTACCGACAGGCCGGGCGTGTCGCGCTCGACGAGGAACGCCGACACGCCGCCCGCGTGCTTGTTCTTCGCGTCGGTTCGAGCCATGACGGTGAACACGCCCGCTTCGGGCGCGTTGGTGATGTAGCGCTTGGCGCCGTTCAGCACGTAATGATCGCCGTCGCGCCGCGCGCTCGTCGTGAGCGAGGCAGCGTCGGAGCCCGCGCCCGGCTCGGTGAGGGCAAAGGACCCGATGAGCTCGCCGGTTGCCAGCCGCGGCAGGTAACGCTGCTTCTGCTCGTCGGTCCCGTCGATGACGATGCCCTGCGAGCCGATGCCGTTGTTGGTGCCCGCGATCGAGCGAAACGCCGGCGACGCGCGGCACATTTCGATCGCCACCAGGACTTCCTCCTCGAGGGTGAGGCCGAGCCCGCCGTATTCCGCGGGGATCGCGAGACCGAACAGACCCATCGCGCGCATTTCATGGACGATCTCGTGCGGGATCTCGTCGTTCGCCGCAACGTCGTTCTCCGCGGGAATCAGGCGCTCGCGCACGAAACGGCGCACCGTGTCGCGCAGGATGTTGAACGTTTCCGGGTCGCGTATCACCGGCCGGCCGATCGGTTCATTGCAGCTCGACGTTCGCGTCCTTGATGACTTTCGCCCATTTCGCGATCTCGGACTTGATATGTGCGCCGAATTGCTCGGGCGTGCCGCCAGCAGGCTCGGCGCCCAGCTCCACGAGCCGCGCTTTGACGTCGGGCAGCTGCAGAATGCGCAACGTTTCCGCGTTCAGTTTCGCAATGATGTCCCTTGGTGTCTTCGCGGGCGCAAGCAGCCCGAACCACGCGCCGGATTCGTAGCCGCGCACACCGGCCTCGGCGATCGTCGGCAGGTCCGGCACCGCGGGCGAGCGCTTGGCCGGCGTTATGGCAAGCGCACGGATCTTGCCGGCCTTCACCTGCGGCAGATAGGGCGGCATATTGTCCATCGTCACCGCGATCTGGCCGCCGATCAGGTCGTTCATCACGCCCGCGCTGCCCTTGTACGGCACGTGCACGAGATCGGTTCCCGTCATCGACTTGAAGAGCTCCATCGACAGGTGTGCGGTGCTGCCGGCGCCGGGAGAGCCGTAGTTCACTTTGCCGGGATTCGCCTTCGCGTACGCGATCAGCTCTTTCACGTTCCTGGCCGGCACATTGTTGTTGACCACCAGAATGTTGGGAACCAACGCGATCAGTGCGATCGGTGCGAAATCTTTCACAGCGTCGAAATTGATCCTGCGATAGAGGCTCGGGTTGATGCCGTGAGGGCCGGCGGTCGTGAGGAGGAGCGTGTAGCCGTCCGGAGTTGCCTTGGCGGCATATTCGGTGCCGATGTTGCCGTTGGCGCCGGGGCGGTTATCGATGATGACGGGCTGACCCCATGCTTCATTCATCTTCTGCCCGATGACCCGCGCGAGTATGTCGGTCGTGCCCGCGGGCGTATACGCGACGACGATGCGGATCGGCCGCGTCGGATAGTTGTCTGCGGCCCAGGCGAAACCGGATGCCGCCAGCGCGCAAGCAACGGCTGTTAGCTGAAATCTGCTCATGTGTCGGACCTCCTCACCGGCGCACTCAGTCGATCCTGATGTTCGCGTCCTTGACGACTTTGGCCCATTTTACGAGGTCGCGCTGCATCTGCGCGGTAAATTGCTCGGGTGTATTGCCCACCGCTTCGGCGCCCTGCCCGGCAAGGCGTTGCCGCACGTCCGGAGCGGCGAGGGCTTTGACGACGACTGCATTGAGCCGGCTCACGATGTCGCGCGGCGTGCCTGCGGGCGCGAGGACGCCGAACCAGACGCTCACTTCGAAGCCGGGCAAACCGGATTCGGCAATGGTCGGCAGTGCGGGGAGCGCCGGCGAGCGTTGCAGCGTGCTCACGCCGAGTGCGCGCAGCTTGCCGGCTTTGACGTGCGGCAGGCAGGACGGCATGTTATCAAACATGATCGTGACCTGCCCCGCGAGCACGTCGGTGAGCGCCGGGCTGCTGCCCTTGTAAGGGATGTGCGTGATATTCAGGCCGCCCATCAGCTTGAACAGCTCCAGCGACAGATGCGTCGACTGTCCGGCGCCCGTGGACGCGTAGTTGAGCTGTCCCGGCCTTGCCTTCGCGAGCGCGATCAGCTCTTTCACGGTTTTCGCAGGCAACGACGGGTGTACGACCAGCAGGTTGGGAACTGCGGCGATGATCGTAATCGGCGCGAAGTCCTTGAGCGGGTCGAACGGAAGCTTGGGAAAAAGGCTGGGATTGATCGTCAGCGTGCTTCCAGGATCGGTCAGTAACGTATAGCCGTCGGCCGGTGCCCGCGCCACAATTTCGGTGCCGATGTTGCCGCCGGCGCCGGGCCGGTTGTCGACGATCACCTGCTGACCGGTCGCTTCGGTGATCTTCTGTCCGGCCACGCGCGCGAGGATGTCGGTGGTACCGCCCGGCGGAAAAGGCACGACCATGCGGATCGGCTTGACGGGGTAGGCCGGTTGCGCCATCGCCGCCATGCTCCACATGGCCGACACGGTTGCGAAGGCGATCGTGAGCCCACGGAGATTCATGGCTCGCTCGATGGTTTCAGGGGAGAGAACGAGCTCGAGGGGTTTTTCCTCTCTCCTCTCTCTTCTCTCCTCTCTCCTCTCTTTTCTCTCCTCTCTCCTTTCTTTCGATCACTTCGACGGTCCTGCGCCGCGGATCGACACGAACGACGTCGCCGGTTTTGACGAGCGCATACGGATCGCGCGACCACCCTTCGGTGATCGTGATATGCGCGAATACCGCGCCCTGCACCATCACGGGATTGGTGACGCCGAACACGAATGCCTTCGGGGCAATCCCCTTGGCCTTGATGTCGTAGAAAGCCCAGCCCGCTGCGATGCCGCCTTTGGCGCTCGGGGTGATCAGGATCTTGTCCTTGAGATTCTGGCCTTCGAGCGCGTGCCCGGGACGCGAGATGAGACCGCTCCAGCGATCGAGGTCGTAACGCGGACTGAAGCCTTCGCGCGACACGAGCGCGACGCCTTCGACGACATCGCCGAAGGCACGCTTCACCTTGAATGCCTGCACCCGCCGCCGCGTGCTGCTCATCGCTCGGACCCGGTGACGGCGATATGCACGCAATCGGTCGTGCGCCGCAGGATCGCGTTGAACTTATGGGCACCGATGATGTTGGCGAGCTTGGCCGAGTTGGTGACGAGATTGCTCCAGCCGTTGCGCACGCGGATGTGCGCGATGTTCTGCAGGATATAGAAGCAGACGCCCTCGAGCACGATGCCGCCGGCGTCCTCGATCTGCTGCAGATAGCCGAGCCGCGCGGCGACGCTTTTCACGCTGCTGCTGGTCGTAACGAACAGCCGGCTGCCGTCAGCGACTTTACGGGCCTGCAGAAGCTGGGCGAGCAGCTTCATCTCGAACAGCGACTGCTGCGGTGCGGAGAAAACGACGAGATCGAGCGGCTTGTCCTGTGCGCTGTAGCCGGCATAAACGCGCTCGATGTCGCGGCGGGTGATGGCGATGCGTTCCTGGGGCTTCGCGTTACCGAACGCCGCTTTCAACGTTGGCGCTTCGGGCGTGACGCCGACCATATGAAACATGCCCATCGATCCGTAGCTCGCGAGCGATGCGCCGAGATGCTTGAGCTGGTCGGCGCTCGGCCGGTTCTTCACGCCGGTGAACACCGGCACCGCGAAATAATCCTGATGGCTCTGGCCCACGAGCTTGCCCAGTGCGCCCCAGTCCGCGAAATCGGTGAGTGCGGTATCCAGCTCGACCTGGAACGTTCCCCGGCGGTGCCGGTCGAGATGAAATCCGTATTCGGGCACGCAGCCCGTAATACCGGCCGCAAGCGCTGCCGGCCCGGCCTCGAAGTTGGAGCGCGCACCGAACACCGAGTTGGCGTAGATCACCGTGCCCGTATCGCCCCACGCCACGTGCTCGCCCTGATGCGGCTGATAAAGGGTCTGGTAATTGATGCAGGTGTCGGCTGTGATGACGTCCATGCGGCGCAGCTCGGCAATCAGCTCGCGTTCCTTGCGCGCCTCAATCGCGTCTTGCCCAAGTTTCGTCACGTAGTCGAAATCGAAGCAGCGCGCGTTGGTCGTGGTCGGCACCAAACACCGGGCGTCCAGCCCGGCCATGCGCTCGAGGAACGCTTTACCGCTGTCGCCCATCACTTCGATGTCGCCCATCATGTGGACATTCGACACCGGCACCATGCGCCGCGCGCCGAAGAAGCGGCCGACTTCGATTTGCAGCTCGAGGGCGTCGCGCGCCGCCTTGCCCGACGCGCCCCTGAGCATTTTTCTTTGAGCCGGCGTCAGGCGCATGGGGTATGCGACAAAGAGAACGGGTATCGAGAATTCAACAGCCCAGAAAAATTTGCCCCGAACAGACGTTCGGGGCAAATTCGTGCCGTATCTTGCGAGCGGCAGGCTTCGCTAATCCGCACCCTCGACCAGCACTTCCTCGCGCTTCTTGCGGATCTGCGGAGCGACGATCATGATCAGCAAGGCGAAGGCGACCAGCAACATGCCGAGACTGATCGGACGCGTGAAGAACACGCTCGGATCGCCGCGCGAGATGAGCATCGCACGCCGCAGGTTTTCCTCCATCAGCGGCCCGAGCACGAATCCCAGCAGCAGCGGCGCCGCCTCGCATCCCCATTTCGTGGCGAAATAGCCAAAGAACCCGAAGCCCGCGGCGAGGTAAACCTCGGCCGGCGAGTTGTTGATGCTATAGGCGCCCACGCAGCAAAACAGGCAGATGCCGGGAAACAGCACGCGATATGGAATCGCGAGAAATTTCACCCACAATCCGATCAGCGGCAGGTTGAGCACGACGAGCATCGCGTTGCCGAGCCACATCGACGCGATCATGCCCCAGAAAAGATCCGGCTTTTGCGTCATGACCTGCGGTCCCGGCGCAATGCCCTGGATCGTCATCGCACCGACCATCAGCGCCATCACGGCGCCGGTCGGGATACCGAGCGTGAGCAGAGGAATGAACGCTGTCTGAGCGGCAGCGTTATTAGCAGACTCGGGACCTGCAACGCCTTCGATCGCACCCTTGCCGAACCGCGAGGGATCCTTCGCGAGCTTCTTCTCGAGCGTGTAGGACGAGAAGGACGCGATGACGGTGTGCGATCCGGGCAGGATACCGAAGATCACGCCCAGCGCCGTGCCGCGCATGATGGGCCCGATCGACATCCTAATGTCATTCCATGTCGGCATCAGGCTGCCGACCTTCGAAGTGACGCTGCGGCTGATCGCCGCCTGCTCGAGGTTGCTGATGATTTCAGCGAAGCCGAACATTCCCAGCGCGACCGAGACGAAGCCGATGCCGTCCGACAGCTCCGATATGCCGAAGCTGTAGCGCGCGATACCGGAGTTGACGTCTGTTCCGACCAGACCAAGCAGCAGTCCCATCAGGATCATCGAGATCGCCTTGATCAACGAGCCGTGCGCCAGCACGACCGCTGCGACGAGGCCCAGCACCATCATCGAAAAGTATTCGGCAGCGCCGAATTCAAAGGCGAGCTCCGCGAGCGGCGGACCGAACAGCGCGATCAGGACCGTGCCGACGCAACCTGCAAAGAACGAGCCGAGCGCCGCGATCGCAAGAGCAGGTCCGGCGCGACCCTGCTTGCCCATCTGATAGCCGTCGATACATGTCACTACGGACGACGACTCACCCGGCAGGTTGACGAGAATGGCGGTGGTCGGGGAAAG
>JADMIO011430521.1_pt1 | contig 73173 bp, 58 predicted proteins | sample 8958161 | NCBI WGS metagenome assembly JADMIO01 (sample SAMN16585339, study PRJNA669376) | soil metagenome | isolation source: Crop rotation soil | place: USA: Cullars Rotation, Alabama | collected 2011 | reverse complement strand
GGCCGCGACTTCAAGTCACGTGAATTCCAAGCTTCGGATCCCACTGTGCTGGAAAGACAAAGGAAGTATCGCCGGCGAAACGAAGAAAGACATTACACATCGCCGGCATTTCAATCATTCTCTTTTTTATTGTGCTTCGGACCCTGAACATTTATGGTGATCCTGTTCCATGGAGCGAGCAACGAAACGGGCTTTATACTTTCTTCTCTTTCATTAATGTTTTCAAATACCCGCCATCGTTGTTATATATGTGCGTGACAATCGGTCCTGCTTTAATTTTTCTTGCAGCCATAGAAAACGTGCGAAACGGTTTTACAAGTGTGGTAAAAATTTACGGTCGTGTTGCGCTGTTTTATTATGTCATACATATTTACCTGGTACACATCCTTAGCATGATTGCTTATTTCCTGAGAGGCCATTCGCTGCAGGAAGCCTATAATCCCAATTCTCATTTTCCTTTTTTCTTTTTGATTCGGGGAGAAGGAACGGAACTCTGGACCGTTTATATTATCTGGATCGGGGTTGTCGTTGCTTTGTATCCTCTTTGTAAAAAATACAATGCATACAAAAGCGCACACAGGCAATGGTGGCTGAGCTATGTATGATTGATGAATGACGATTTATCCATCGTCGATTGAGGGTTGACATAAAAAAGTTGACGATTTGCAGGGATGCGATGCATCGCGTCCCTGCAAATCGTCAACTGCTTTTTTGGGTTTAATAATCCTGCGCTCAGGCCTGCATTTCGTGGATCAATCCTAGTTGCATCATCATGCCGGCAAGATCAGGATAGGTATTTACCTCGATGAATTTTCCATTTTTCACTTTGGCAAAATAGCAGCCTTTGGATGTTGCCTTTTTATTTGTAGCGGGAATTTCAGGTGTGTCAGTTCCCATTTTCAAAGGGCCTTTATTCGTGCCTGTAAATTCAAGCTCGACAGCAATCGTGTTTTCAGTCGCTACTTTGTTAAGTGTTTTCATTTTGAAATCAGGAAAAGCAGTTTTCCAGTTATTGAAAAACTCTTCTGCTCCTTTTTTTCCGTTGAACGGTTCAGCACTTGCAAGGTCCTTCCAGACAATCTTGTCATCACACAACGCTACAAATCCTTTTGTGTCGTGGTTGTTCCAGGTTTCAATTACAGCATCGTGTAATTTTAAAATCTCATTGGTGTTCATGGTTACCTCCTTTTTTTGTTGTTGGATAATATTAATCTCAAAACACTGATGTTTTGTTCCCACAAAGTTTAGAAAAACAGATTCCCGGAAAGAAGCAAAATGCTGTCTTTTTTTATCAACAGGAAATAGACAACCTGTTCATATATTTCATCTCATCAAAAAAAATCCCGGCAATGTGAATTCACATTGCCGGGATTTCAAAATTATCAAATATGATTTATTGCTGCGACATCTGGGCCATCTGTTCATCCATCTTCTTTTTCATTTCTTCAGGCGTGTAAACCCATTTGTAAGTTGCAACCGCCCAACTATGTCCATAAGGATCTTTGAATTTTCCCATCCGGTCGCCCCAGAACATGTCTGCTACCGGCATCACAACCTGGCACCCGCTTTTCACGGCCTTGTCAAACACACTGTCGCAGTCTTCGACATAGAGCCACATTCCCATCGTGGTGGTTTTTTCAGGACCTTTTTCCCAGCTTCCCGGCATTGCATCGGAAAGCATAAAATTTGAATTCCCGATTTTCATCATTGCATGCCAGATGCTTTTCCCATCGGGTGAGGGGGCAATTTGTCCGACGATCTCTGCGTTCAGAGCCTTTTTATAAAATTCAATGGCTTCACGACAATTGCCGTTGAACCACATTGCAGGAGTAATGGTGTGCATTCCCTGGGGAATTGCAGCAGGTGCTTTTTGAGACATGATGACTAAGTTTTATGGTTAGAGATAAAGGATAAAATTAAAAAAAATATTCCCGCCGTCGCCGGAAAAAACTGTAAGAAAATTTTATCTTTTTTGTCCGATCCGGAAATTTCATGCGTATATTTGTAGTCTACATTCACTGAATGTAGCAAGAGCCTTAACCTGCGGTGAGAATTTTTCACTTCCTTTAAGGCTCTTCGTTTTTTATATACTTTTCTCTCTCGCAGCATTTTTATACTTTCACCATGCTATCCTGCCTCGCTCACAATACGGGGAATCATTTTAACTCTCAAACCAAAAGTCATGAACAAACTAAACATGTACCTGCAGGCGGCATTCGTTGCCACTGCGATTTCGCTTGCCGGTTGTCAAAGTACTGCGGACAAAATCACTGACGTTCCGATAACAACAAAGTCAGATGATGCGCGCACTTCGACGAAGCAGGGGCTTGCATCACTGGATGCCGGCGACTTCCAGCAGGCAAAAATATATTTTACAAAAGCCATTGAGCAGGATCCGAAGCTCGCCATTGCTTATGTGCTCCGCACCCAGACGGGCGAAACACCAAAGGAATATTCTGAAGACATCGCTCACGCAAAAGCCAACCTGGAAGGAACCAGTGATTGGGAAAAATGGTATTGCGAGCTTTTCAATACTTATATGAACGACGACTATAACAAACGTGTTGAGATAAGCGGGCAAATTGTTTCCAAATACCCTGATGTCGCGCGCGCCCAGGTCGACATGGGAAATACGTATCTCGGCGGAAATGAATTTGTAAAAGCAAGAGAGTGTTTCCAGAAAGCTGTTTCAATGGATCCTAAATGGGTCGGCGGTTATACAGCACTTACCAATTCATATATTTTCACTGAACCAAAAGATTTTAAGAAAGCAGAAGAGAATGCCCTGAAAGTGGTCGAGCTGGCACCTAAAAGTGCAGGAGCCCAGATTGCATTGGGTGATTGCTACCGCGCACAGCTGAATCTTGAAAAAGCAAGAGAGGCATATGGCAAAGCCATGGAGCTCGGGCCTGGAACATCAGAACCTTATTATAAAAAAGGACATGCCAACACCTTCCTTGGAAACTTTGAAGAAGCGCGCCAGAATTATATTGAAGGCGGCAAGCACGATGTGTCACATTCCGGTTCCATCCAATTCACTGCCTATACCTATTTATACAACGGCGATTACCAGGCTGCGATGAAATACCTCACCGATGAATCAGCAAAGCTTGACGCAAACGGCGATTCAAAAGATAAAATCTCGGTAGATAAAATAAACTGCCTCGACAATTGTGCAAGCGTAGCGATGCACAACGGTGATGTTGCACGTCTGAAAGAATTAATCACCATGATGCAGCCTTTGAGCAACGAAGTCGGCGAGCAAGCCGGTACCAACGAAGCGAAGCTCCTGCAGAAAGCGAATATCATTTACTGGGAATCCATCGCTGCCTCCATGGAAGGAAATTTCGATGCGGCAAAAGCAAAAGCGGAAGAAATGAAATCGACTCTTGATCCTGTCAAAGATCCTAATAAGCTGAGCGGTTATGAGTTTTCACTTGGCTACATGGCCATGAAACAAAAAAACTATGCTGAGGCAGTTGATCATTTCGGGAAAACGTATTTGCCTTCTGTATACAACAGGTATTGGCTGGCAATTGCAAATGACGGAGCGGGAAATAAAGAGAAAGCCAATGCTTTATTCAAGGAGATCTCTGATTTTAATTTCAACACGATCGATTATGCATTGATCCGGAAAGAAGTGAAAACAAAAATGGCAACGCTTTAGAAAATCTTTTACGTTTTAAAATCCCGTGCCTTGCGCGGGATTTTTTTATTACTTTCATAACCATGGATTACAAAGATTATTACAAGGTGCTCGGTGTAAATAAAGGAGCCGGTTCCGATGAAATAAAAAAAGCATACCGGAAGCTGGCGATCAAGTATCATCCTGATAAGAACCCGGGTAATAAGCAGATGGAGGAAAAGTTCAAGGAGATCAACGAGGCGAACGAGGTATTGAGTGATCCTGAGAAGAAGAAAAAATACGATGAGCTGGGAGAAAACTGGAAACAGTATGAGCGTACCGGCGGTCGTTCCGATGACTTTGACTGGTCACGTTTCGCACAACAGCAGCAGCAACAAAGAGGGCGCAGCGCCCATCACGATTTTGAATTTGGCGGAAGCGGCTTTTCAGATTTCTTTGAACAGTTTTTCGGAGGAGGAGGATTTGGCGGCTCTCAATCCCGCGAAATAAAGGGCCAGGATCTTCGACTGGATATCGACATCACACTGGAAGAAGCATATGCGGGAACAAGCCGCCAGTTTGAAGTGGATGGAGAAAAGCTGCAAATCCGACTGAAGCCGGGATCATACGACGGTCAGCAGATACGTATCAAGGGAAAAGGCGGAAAAGGAAGAAGCGGCGGATCGCGTGGCGACATCTATGGTTTCATCCATGTCAAGAAACATTCTCATTTCAGCGTTGAAGGGATTGACCTCCATTGTGAAATACCTGTTGAATTTTATACAGCTGTGCTTGGCGGTAAGGCCACCATCAAAACTTTAAAAGGTCTTATTAAAATTGACATCGCAAAAGAAACCGATAACGGAAAGGTCCTTCGCCTGAAAAATATGGGAATGCCTTCTTACAACGATCCGGATAAATCCGGTGACCTGTATGCAAAAGTGAACATCATCATGCCTAAAAATCTCACTCCACTCGAACAAAATCTTTTTCAGCAACTGGTTGAGCTGAAAAAGCAACATGCTTAAGAAGTTTTTTTCTCCCTGGCTTTTGAAGCAGCTTTGTTTTCTTTTTTTATCACCGGGAATTTCATCCTGAAACCCTCTAGTGTATCCACTATTTTTTTTGCGATCAGAAATTCCTTGTACCAGTTCTGATCTGCCGGTACAATTGTCCATTCCGCGTGCTTTGAACAGGAGGCAAATGCCAGCTCGTATGAGCTCATGTAGTCGTTCCAGTATTTGCGTTCCTGGAAATCGTTTTCATTGTATTTCCACATCTTTGCAGGATCGATCGAACGTTCTTCGAGACGCTTCATCTGTTCTTCCTTCGAGACATGCAGGTAAAATTTCAGAACAGTTGTGCCGGTTTGAGTCATCAGCTTTTCAAAATCATTGATCTGATCATAACGTTGTTGAACTGTTTTTTCATCCACCCAGTGATGTACCCGCTGGATGAGCACATCTTCGTAATGAGATCGGTTAAAAATGACAATCATTCCTTTCTCCGGTGCCTGCTGATGAATGCGCCAGAGAAAATCGTGTTTTACTTCAAGCGATGACGGCGCCTTGTATGAAATGACCCTGCAACCCATCGGGTTCACCGTTTCAAAAACATTTTTGATGGCACCGTCTTTCCCTGAAGCATCCATTCCCTGGATAACGATAAGCAATCCATGTTTTCCTTCTGCGTAAAGGAGATTTTGCAACTCCTCGAGTTTGAATTTCAGCTTCTGTAATTCTTTTTTTGTTTTCTCTTTGCCTGTTTTTTTAGGAGCACGCGTTGAAAGACTGCTTAGTTTTATTTTCATAAAAAAAGATTTAGGGCCTCTCCCCTGACTCTTCCCCGAAAGAGAAAGAATCTCACTTTGTCGAGATGATGAAGTTAAGGCTGGTTATGACAATACGTAAAGATAAAAAAGGTTCGATGGAATTCTAAGTGTGTAGTGTATCTTTGAATAGAAAACCAGGATGAAAAATTACGATACCGTTACCGAAGCTGTGAACGACCTTGTCAAAAGAGGCTACGACAAAAATTTTGTAGCTGGGAAGGATTGCCTGAACTGTGATGATCACAATATTTCGCTTAGTCCCAAAGATTTCAGGATTGATGAGGTGTACCGCTTTGAAGGCGATACGGATCCTGCAGACGAAACAATCGTTTATGCAATTTCCTCCCTGGACAATAAGACAAAAGGCATATTGGTAAATGCCTATGGCGCTTATTCAGATACGTTTTCGAATGAAATGATTGCGAAGCTGCGGGTACATTAGGTTACAAGACACGATAAAGGTTATTTTATTGATCCGCTTTGATAAACCGTGCACGCTGAATTTTTTCACCCTCACCCGTAAACTGTAAAAAATAATTTCCCGGTTTCAGATTTTGAACTGGTATCCTTTCATCATTCTTAAAACTTCCCTCCTGCACCTGTTCACCTGAAGATGAGAAGATGACATAGTCTTTAAACCCGTTCCTGATATTGCTCACACTTATATATCCTGCTGAAGGGTTCGGAAAAACAATGAGCTTATCACTCAACCCATTTGTTTCAGAAATTCCTGTAGCTCCGGAAATGGTCATAAAGCCGGAGTTGGGCACATCATCGTAAACAGTTCTGTTGGATGCAATATCAAAAGGCCCCGAACCAAAAAGCAAATTAAAATGTCCGTCATGATCAAAGTTTGAAAGTCGTGTTCGGATGACATACGTAAAGCTATCCGTTCTTTCTACGATCGTCGGAACCTGCGCTGAGCCAGAACTTCCATAAGAAATTCCATAATACCCGGGGGAACCTACATCCTGGAAAATGATAAACGCGACATCGTACTTCATTGAATGATTCGCACCATTCCAGTTAATGCCATCCGTTACAACCATGTTCGTATCGAAACCGAACATCAACCCGACATCACCGTGAGGGTCTATTGCATTGTAAGCATGAATGCGAAATTGCAGGCTATCCTGCCCGGTATCTATACTATAATACAGTGATTGTATATCAGGAACAAATGTTTGTAACAGGTCTCCTGAAGGATCAGATGCAATAAGTGTAAACGCCTGGCCATAGCAATTCGAGAGTACAAGCGAAAAGGAAATAAGAAGGATATTTTTTTTCATGGGTGGAGAATTTAATAAGCGTCTGGCTGTAATGATGCAGCACCTTTCTTAAGAGATGAAAGAAAATCTTAAAAGGTTGGTTGGATGAAAAAATCCTTTTCCATAAAATAAAAAATCCCGGCTATTGACCGGGATTTCTTTCAAATGGAAATTTTGTTGCTACCGTGAAAATTTAATTTCCATTGTTTTAAATTCTTTGCCGTTCTTGGTCTCGTACATTTCCATTTCATGATGGGTGTCATCTACTATTTTAAAGACTTCACGAATGGCCACTTCCTTTCCCAACATCGGGTCTACCATTTTACCTGTGAACGTAATACTCTTGGTTGCATCGTTCCACTTTCCTTCTGTATAAGATATGCCTGTTCCCATATTATCAATCCAGGTGCTCACGAACACTTTTTTTTGATTATCATAACCAACGGTACTGATTCCTTCGAAAGGCATTCCTCCCATATTACCGAAATGTTTTGATTCCTGGTAACGCCCTCCCATGATCATAGAATTGGTGCATTTGCTGGTGCTTTTTTGCGGCTCTGCTCCAGGCGCCATCCACATGGTGACCTCCTCATTCCAGTCACCGTTCAATCTTGCCAGGATTTCATGCATGGCTCCCGGTGTCATGTAGGTCATCCAGGCTTTCATACCTGCTTCTTCCTGGGCTTTTGGGTCCTCTTTAGTCGCCGGATGAGCAGCAGCAGGTTTTGGTTTAGGAGCGGTTTTTTTCTCGGGAGCTGTTTGAGCAACCACCAACTGACACAAGCAGGCAAGACCTATAAAACTGTAGAGAAATTTCTTTTTCATGATTTGTTGTTTTTGAGTTTGTTCACAAATGTACATTAGAAAACTTTAACATTAAAAATGTTACAGGGATCCCATCGTTTTGTAAAAGAATAAGTTGGATTGAATCATCACGAACCTTCCAATGTTTTATATGTACTTTTGCCTTGTTACCGGATATTATGACCAGCAATAAAAAAAGTCTTTTCGTGGTGCTCCTTTGCTGCATCACTCTCTTCACAACATGTACGTATGATAAGGAAGATTCACAAGAGCTTCCGTCCGGGTGTTACCCCGATAACATTGCAAATATCTTTGTGAGGAAGTGTGCTGTGCCGGGATGTCATACGACACAAAGCAAGGACCAGGCAGGAGGATTTGATCTCTCTTCCTGGAATCATTTATTTGAAGGAGGCGCAAATGGCTCTTCGGTCATACCGTATAGTCCTGATCAGAGTTTCCTGATGTACTTCATCAATACATATCCCGACCTCAACATCCCGATCCTGCAACCGACAATGCCGGTTAACGAAACTCCTCTTTCACACGATGAAGTTGTGATGGTCCGCGACTGGATCCGGAACGGTGCACCCGATTGCAATGGCAACATTAAATTTTCCGGTGATCCCAACAGGAAGAAGTTTTATGTCTGCCACAGGTTAACAGACCTCGTTACAGTATTTGATTCACACTCTCTTTTGCCGATGCGAATTATCAGCGTCGGAGATAATCCAACTCTTGTCGAGGGGGCGCATGACGTGCGCGTTTCACCGGACGGAAATTACTGGTATGTAAATTTTTATGCCGGGCAAGTGGTTCAAAAATTCAGAACAAGCGACGATAGCTATGTCGGTGAAGTGAATATCGGCTTCGGGTTATGGAACGCAATGGCCATCACATCGGATTCACGATATGGATTTGTTGTGAACTGGACTGCGGGAGGAAACGTTGCATTTATTGATTTGCAAAGCATGACCTTGATGCCTGTTCAACCGTTCACCGGGCTTAACTCACCGCATGGCGTTGCTATCAGCAGTGATTCCAAAACATTGTATGTGACTGCACAGACAGGAAATTACATTTACAAATTTGACATCACCGATCCTTTGAATCCCAACCAGGATATCATCACACTTGAAAACGGTCCACAGGTTTTTATCAGCAAGCTGGATCCTCATCAAATTGTAATTTCTCCTGATGGCACAAAATATTATATAACCTGCCAGGCGTCTGATGAAGTGCGTGTCATGAGCGTTGCTACCGACACGCTGATAGCGGTCATCCACACAGGCAATGTTCCGCAGGAGCTGAAGTTCTCATTGACACAGCCTTATTTGTTTGTGACCTGCATGAATGACTCCACTACTTTTCCGGGCTCCTACGGTTCTGTATCAGTAATTAATTATCAAACCAATCAATTCGTCAAAGCAATTTTTTCCGGCTGGCAGCCGCACGGGCTCGATGTGGATGATGCAAACGGCAAAGTGTACGTGGCGAATCGTAACATCAGCCCGAATGGTCCTGCACCGCATCATGGAACAGGCAGTAACCGCAACGGTTACGTGACAGCAATTGACATGAACACCCTCGACCTGGTTCCGGATTACCAGGTAGAAGTGCTGGCCGATCCGTATGAAGTCGGGGTTCGTAAATAAACTCCGGTTTATCAGTAAAATAGTTGAGAAGATTTAGAAAGTTTGGAATTACATGTTTTGCTTCTCCAACTTTCTAAACTTTCAAACTTTCTAACCTTTTTTAGAAGGATCGTATCTTAGCTTCCTGAAAAAAAACTCACATGGCATTTCGCATCAACACATTCGAAGAGTACGAAAAGGAATATAAAGAAAGTGTTGACTACCCCGAAAAGTTTTGGGCTGCAGTGGCCGAAGAGTTTACGTGGAGAAAAAAATGGGACAAGGTACTTGAATGGAATTTTGCTGAACCGGATATTAAATGGTTCATCAACGGAAAGCTCAACATCACGGAAAATTGTCTCGACCGTCATCTTGCATCACGTGGCAACCAAACAGCCATTACCTGGGAGCCAAATGATCCGAATGAGTCAACGCGAACACTTACATATAAAGAATTACACGAGCAGGTCTGTCGTTTTTCAAATGTGCTGAAAAACAACGGCGCAAAAAAAGGAGATCGCATTTGCATCTACATGCCGATGGTCCCCGAAGCAGCTGTAGCCATTCTTGCCTGTGCACGAATCGGAGCGATTCACTCTGTAGTGTTTGCCGGCTTTTCTGCCAACTCGCTTTCAGACCGGATACAGGATTGCAACTGCAACATGATAGTTACCAGCGATGGCGCTTTTCGCGGGCCAAAAGAAATTCCACTAAAAGAAATTGTAGACGAGGCGCTGCAAAGCTGTCCGTCGGTGAATCGCGTCATTGTACTGAAACGCACTGCTTCAAAAATTCAGATGATAAAAGACCGTGATGTATGGTGGCAGGATGAAATTCAAAAAGCGTCTGCTGATTGTCCGCCGGAAATTATGGACGCAGAAGACATGCTTTTTATCCTCTATACATCCGGCTCTACAGGCAAACCGAAAGGTGTCGTTCATACGACAGGAGGATACATGGTATATACCTCTTATTCTTTTCAGAATGTTTTCCAGTACAACCCCGGCGACCTGTACTGGTGCACCGCTGACATCGGTTGGGTAACAGGTCACTCTTATATTATATACGGCCCGTTGCTGAGCGGAGCCACGACGCTGATGTTCGAAGGAATTCCAACCTATCCTGATGCCGGCAGGTTCTGGCAGGTGATTGATAAGCATCGCGTGAATATTTTTTACACGGCTCCTACTGCTATTCGCGCGCTCGAGGCACAGGGTCTCGACTTTGTGAAACCGTACAAGCTGGATTCGCTCCATGTTCTTGGCACTGTCGGTGAACCAATCAACGAAGAAGCCTGGCATTGGTACCACGATAATATCGGGAAAGGAAAATGCCCGGTGGTAGATACATGGTGGCAAACAGAAACCGGTGGCATTCTCATTTCACCGTTGGCGGGAATCACAAAAGAAAAGCCGAGCTATGCAACGCTTCCGCTGCCCGGTATTCAGCCAATGCTGGTCGACAGCAACGGCAAAGAGATAGAAGGAAAAAATGTAGAAGGAAACCTGTGCATACGTTTTCCATGGCCATCTATCATTCGTACTACTTATGGAGATCACGAGCGATGCAGACTGAATTATTTTGCAACCTACAAGGATCTTTATTTCACCGGCGACGGATGCAAACGCGATGAGAATGGCTATTACCGGATCACGGGCCGCGTTGATGACGTTATCAATGTATCGGGTCACCGGATCGGCACTGCAGAAATTGAAAATGCAATTAACCAGCATCCTGATGTAGTGGAATCAGCAGTAGTCGGGTTTCCTCATCACATTAAAGGACAAGGTATTTATGCATACGTAATCTGCACCAATCCCGACAAGGACCCGAATACCCTCCGTGCCGAAATCAATGCAACCGTTAATAAAGAAATTGGTGCAATTGCAAAACCGGATAAGATCCAGGTTGTGCGCGGACTTCCAAAAACGCGTTCAGGCAAAATTATGCGACGCATACTTCGTAAAGTTGCTGAAGGAGAAACTTCCAATCTGGGTGACACGACGACGTTGCTGGATCCTACCGTAGTAGAAGAAATTAAAGAAGGAGCCATTTAATGCGTAAATGTATAAATGTGCAGATGTGCAAATGAGGCGTTTCATTTGCACATTTTTGCATCTGCACATTTGCTCATATACTCTGCACATTTGCACATTTAAATTATCTTCGTCACAAATTATTTTCTGAGTGAGCAATTCTCTCGTTATCATTCCCACCTACAACGAAAAGGAAAACGTTGAAAAGATGATCCGGAAGGTTTTTTCTCTTCCGCACGATTTTCACCTGCTTATTATCGACGACGGTTCGCCGGACGGCACAGCTGATATTGTAAAGAACCTGATGAAAGAGTTCGGACAAAAGCTGTACATCGAAGAAAGGAAAGGCAAGCTGGGTTTAGGCACTGCTTACATTCATGGTTTCCGCTGGGCGATTGCTCACAAGTATGACTACATCTTCGAAATGGATTGTGATTTTTCGCACAACCCGGATGACCTGCTTCGTCTTTACCATGCATGTGCCGTTGAGGGAGCAGATGTTGCTATTGGATCGCGTTACATCAAAGGCGCTAACGTGGTAAACTGGCCGCTGGGCCGCGTGATGATGTCGTATTATGCTTCTGTATATGTAAGAATGGTAACGGGTATGCCTATCAAAGACACGACAGCAGGTTTTAAATGTTACAAAAGAAGAGTGCTCGAAACAATCGACCTCGACCAGATCCGTTTCATCGGCTATGCATTCCAGATTGAAATGAAGTTCACTGCGCTGAAACACGGTTTTAAAATAGCAGAGGTTCCGATTGTGTTTACCGATCGCACCGAAGGCACCAGCAAAATGAGTAAAGGAATTTTCAAAGAGGCTTTCATGGGCGTGCTTGAAATGCGATGGAAAAGTTTTTTCAGGAAATACCGGAAAGTCAACCCATGAATCACGCTGCCCTATTCATCAAAGGTTGAAAACGTACCTGATAAAAAATGCAAGCATCGTCAATGAAGGAAAAATCATTGAAGGCGATCTGCTGATCAGCAATGGCCGTATCGAAAAAATTGCACCCGGACTTTCTTCCAACGCTGCCGCTATCATCGATGCAACAGGAAAGCATGTTTTCCCGGGAGTGATCGACGACCAGGTCCATTTCCGTGATCCCGGCCTTACTCACAAAGGAGATTTGTACACCGAACCGAAAGCTGCAGTCGCAGGCGGAGTCACGTCGTTTATGGAAATGCCTAACACGGTTCCGAATACGCTCACGCAGAAATTGCTTGAAGAAAAATATCAAATGGGAGCTGCTAAGTCGATTGCAAATTTTTCTTTTTACATGGGCGCCTCCAATGATAATCTTGACGAGGTATTAAAAACAGATGCGGAATCTGTCTGCGGTGTCAAAATTTTTATGGGAGCTTCGACAGGCGACATGCTGGTGGATAACGAAAAGTCGCTCGAAAAAATATTTTCACAATCACCGATGCTCATTACAACGCATTGTGAAGATGAAAAGATTATCCGCAAAAACATTGAAAAGTATCGCAAAGAGTATGGTGAAAAGGTACCCATGAAATTTCACCCCCTGATACGCAGTGAAGAAGCCTGCTATAAATCTTCTTCACATGCTGTTTCGCTTGCGAAAAAATTTAATACGCGCCTGCATATTCTCCACATCAGCACTGCAAAGGAACTGGAATTATTTTCCTCTGAAATTCCCCTGAAGGAAAAAAGAATTACCGCTGAAGCCTGCATTCACCATCTCTGGTTTGAAGAAAAGGATTATGATAAGCTGGACACACTCATCAAATGGAATCCGGCTATCAAGACAAAAAACGACAGGGATGAATTGCTGAAAGCGGTCCTGGATAACCGTATTGATGTAATTGCTACTGATCACGCTCCACATACTCTTGACGAGAAACACCAGGATTATTTTAAAGCGCCTTCCGGCGGACCGCTGGTACAGCATTCGTTAGTGGCCATGCTGGATTTTTATCACCAGAAAAAAATCACGCTGGAAAAAATTGCCGAGAAAATGAGTCATGCCGTGGCAGACTGTTTCAACGTACGTGAACGCGGCTATATCCGTGAAGGATATTGGGCCGATCTGGCTATCGTCGATTTAAAAAGATCCTGGAAAGTAAAGCAACGCAACATATTATATAAGTGTGGCTGGAGTCCTTTTGAAGAAATGGTTTTCAAGTCATCAGTCACAGATACTTTTGTGAACGGCCACCTCGCCTATTCAAACGGTGAATTCGATGAAACAGAAAAAGGCAAGCGGATTTTATTTGAACGAAACTGATGAATCTCCGAAAAATAAAATTTGATCTGCGGCGATTCTACATTTTAATCGTCTGCATTTTTTCCGTCTTCTTTTCATCATGCACAAAAAAGCCCGTGAAGATTCCCGGTGATGTTTTATCAAAAGAAGAAATTGTGCCGATACTGGTCGATATTCATCTTGCGCAGGCGGCGCGGTCTGTAAATCAGGCAAGCGATTCTGCAAGATATACGATAGCTGATTACACTGCTTACATTTTAAAATCACATCACGTATCTAAAGAAAAATACGAGAGCAGCATTTCATTTTATACTGAACACCCCGAATTGCTGGAACTGGTTTACGGAGAAGTGATCACTGAGCTGAGTAAAAAGCAGGGAGAAGCTGAAAAGAAATGAAAATGTTTTTAGTTCTTAGTTCTTTGTTGTGCTCATTTAACCATTCACATTTAAGCGTTCACTGCGTGAAATATTTTACTACCTCAGCTCCGCCAAATAAATTTTACAAGCATCTTCGACCGCCTTTCTCACGGGAATAAATTCAACACCCAGTTCCTTTTTAATTTTCTCATTTGAATACCGCACCATGACGAGCCCGTTTCTCGCAGTCTCTTTTGTAATCATGGGCTTCGTTTTCGTGAACATACCCCTGATTGCTTCTGCCCGCCACCCAATGGCACTAAGAGTTTTTCCAACGCGTATCACCGGTTTCATTTTACCAAATGAAGCTGCCATGTCGTCCATGACTTCTTTGTAGGAAATATTTTCGCCATTGATGATAAAGCGCTCATTCTTTATGTTCTTTTTCATCAGCTGCATCATGCAGCCGGTCACATCTCTTACATCCACAAAGCCTGACATGCCGCGAGGAAAAAATTTCAATCCTTTTAAAACAGCCCCGAACAATGCGCCGCTGCCGGAATCCAGCTTGCCAGGCCCGATGATGATTGACGGGTTAACGATATAGGCATTCAATCCCTCTTCCATCGCTCTCCATACCTCCCGTTCAGCGCTGTATTTGCTGATGGCATAACCGGTATTGTACTTCGACGTTTTCCAGAATGATTCTTCATCCTGCAAAATATTTTCATCCGTGCGGCCCAAAGCGGCCGTGGAGCTTACATGACAAAATTGATTCACGCCTGCATGCATCGCGGTATTCACCATGTTAGCCGTTCCTTCCGTATTCACCTTCATCAGCCTGCCAAAATCTTTTTTGCGAAACGATACAAATGCAGCGCAATGATAAACCTGGTTTACTCCTTTCATGGCATCTTCCACTGAAAAAATATCGGTCACATCGCCTTCAACCCATTCAATCCGTTCAAGAAGTTTTTCGTTTCCACGGAAAATTCTGTTTACTACATCCATCCTGCTCGTGCTTCTTTTCATTGCACGAACTTCATTACCACTTTTAATAAGATCGAGCAAAAGCTGTGCTCCGACCAAACCCGTTCCACCTGTGACAAAAATCATATAATTATAATTGTTCCGAATTAGGATTTCCCTCCGGCTGATAAAAGTAAATCATTTACACATTGGTTTTAAATAAGGTTGATAAGGTTGTCAGGAGGTGATTTTTTCTATTAAGGTTAAAAAATATCCCTTGCCTGAGAGGAGTAGGCATTCACTGTAAGTAGCCTTATTATAAAGTAAGATACTTAGGAATAAGTTAACCCAGCGCCAAACCTTAATAGAAAGAAGCCAACAATCAACACAACCTTATCAATCTTATCTTATGCATCAATATGTTTACAATATGCAAACTGCAGTAGCTTTTATTTGTATTTGCACATTAAAATTATCTTTGGGCCAAAGTTTTAGGGATGACAAAAAGTTTTGTTGACGAGTTGAAATGGCGGGGCATGCTCCAGGATATTATGCCCGGCACGGAAGAGCTGCTGAATAAGGAAATGGTGACAGGCTACATCGGTTTTGACCCGACAGCCGATTCACTGGGTGTCGGCAACCTCGTGCAGGTGATGATGCTTTTACATTTTCAGCAATGTGGTCATAAGCCAATTGCCCTGGTTGGCGGTGCAACAGGGATGGTGGGTGATCCTTCAGGAAAATCAGCTGAAAGGAATTTACTGAGCGAAGATATTCTTCAACACAACCTTGACTGCCAGAAAAAACAGCTCGAAAAATTCCTGGACTTCAGGGCAGGAAAAAATGCTGCGGAGATTGTCAACAATTACGATTGGTTCAAGGAATTTACTTTTCTTGATTTTATCCGCGACATCGGCAAGCACATCACCGTAAATTATATGATGGCGAAAGATTCGGTGAAAAGTCGTCTCGACAGCGGCATGTCGTTTACTGAATTTTCCTACCAGCTCGTGCAGGGCTATGATTTTTATTTTCTCTGGAAACATCATGGCGTAAAATTGCAGATGGGTGGTTCTGATCAATGGGGAAACATTGTCACCGGAACTGAACTAATCCGGCGGAAAGACAGCGGCGAAGCATTTGCTCTCACCACCCCGCTCATAAAAAAAACAGACGGAACGAAATTCGGTAAAACGGAAAGCGGGAATGTATGGCTTGACGCAAAGCGAACATCTCCATATAAATTCTACCAGTTCTGGCTGAATGCATCGGATGAAGATTCAAAAAATTACATCCGCATCTTTACGCTGATGAAAAAAGAAGAGATCGAGGCAATCGAAGCCGAACATGCAAAAGCTCCGAATCTTCGCCTGTTGCAAAAGGCGCTTGCGAAAGACATCACCGTCCGTGTTCACTCTGAGAAAGATTTTGATGCCGCTGTGGAAGCATCTGAAATATTGTTTGGGAAAGGCACAGCAGAAGCTTTGGGTAAATTATCAGAAGAGGATTTGTTGTCGGTGTTTGAAGGAGTTCCTCAAATGGAAATTTCAAAACCCGAGCTGGACAACGGTGTAAACGTGATCGATTTTTTTTCTGACAAGACGCAGATATTTTCTTCGCGCGGCGAAGCAAAAAAGATGATCCAGGGCGGCGGCGTTTTTATCAACAAAACAAAAGTGGAAGAGATTGATTTGTCAGTGACGTCGAAACATTTGCTGAACGGAAAATACATCCTGGCACAAAAAGGAAAAAAGAATTATTATCTCGTAAAGGCGACGTGATAGTAATGACAATTACCAAATTCCAATTCATCAAACAATTTTATAATGACCAATTTTCAATCACTGTGATTGGACATTTGAATTTATACATTGAAAATTAATTGGAATTTGGAATTTGGTCATTGATCATTAGTCCCCTGGTCCTTGCCTCTTGTCTTTCTAAGCAACATCCCGATACCGATTACGATTGCAACTGCAAAAAGAAAATTAAAAGCGAGCTGGAACCAGTCATTGGGTTTGAGGGTTCCCATGCGGCTTCTCACAAGCAGGTACGCAAAAAAAGTTCCCATCAAAACGGAAACAACAATTATCACTGTTCTCCTTTTCATTTTATTCTTCTTTTCTTAAATCAACTTTTTTCCGCGCCAGCTTCCTGCTATATTCCTTCTTTTTATCCTTCACCGTTTTCTCTTTGAAGCGACCGTCGTAAAATCCCTGTTGGATCGCCAGCTTCCTTTGCAGGTTTCTCGCTACATCCAAAGCCGTCTGTTTTTTCTTTTTCTTCTTCACGTTTCAATTTCCTCCGGGCCGCGAATATACAAACCTACTCCAAGGAAATACGAATCTGTACGAAAATACAAATCATGGGCGCCATTCGGGTAGTGGGTCAGTTTGATTCATACAGACTTTCTCACGAAGTGCCTTTGGGAGCTTTGCGTCTTTGCGAGCAATAATCTCACGCAAAGGCGCAAAGCTTGCAAAGAATTAATCAGTATAATTAAACAGACCCACTACTGCCATTCGTATTTTCGTACAAATTCGTATTTCGCTGAAATCATAACCTCTGAATTATATACCTAATTGCCATCAGTGGAAATGTTTTGATTGTTACAGAATCTTATTTATTTTTACGAGGACAGCATCCTGAAGCTGAATCCGGGTAAGGTTTTCCTTCGCTTGCTTTAATTCTTTCAGTCTCACATTTTAAATCCATACTGTTATGAAAGTATACGATGATAAACACATTAAAAATGTTGTGCTGGTGGGCGCCTCGAAATCCGGCAAGACAACGTTAGCAGAAGCAATGTTGTTCGAAGCCGGACTCATCAACAGGCGCGGAACTGTGGAAGAAAAAAATACCGTTTCCGACAACCACGAAATAGAACATGAAAGAGGAAGCTCTGTGTATGCAACAACCATGCATACAGAATGGAAGGATTATAAAATAAACATCATCGATACGCCGGGTCTCGACGACTTTATAGGCGAAGTGATTTCATCTTTGCGTGTTGCCGACACCGCCGTGATGATGCTCAATGCAGAGCACGGCGTTGAAGTCGGAACGGAATTAATATGGAACTACGTTGAGAAATTTCAGAAGCCCATCATCTTTGCCGTGAATCATCTCGATCATAGCAAAGCTGATTTTGATTCAACAGTGGAAGAAGCAAAGAAGCGTTTTGGAAAGGCGATTACGCTGATGCAGTACCCGATCAAAACGGGAGATGGCTTCGACAGCATCATCGACCTATTGAAGATGACGATGTATAAATTTTCTCCTCAAGGAGGAAAACCGCAGAAGCTTCCTATTCCGGCTGAGGAACAGGATCGCGCCAACCAGCTTCATAATGAGCTGGTAGAAAAAGCTGCAGAGAACGATGAGAAGCTGATGGAGAAATTTTTTGAAAAAGGTTCTCTCGATGAAGATGAATTGAGACAAGGGCTGAAGCTCGGGATGCTGCATCACGACGTGTATCCTGTTTTCTGTCTCTCTGCAAAAAAAGACATGGGCAGCGGACGATTGATGGGCTTCATCGATAACGTAGCGCCAAGCGCAACAGACCAGTTCAAAGAAGAACTGGTTGGCGGAGGTGAACTTGCCTGCGATCCGAAAGGTCCGCCGGCAATTTTTATTTTTAAAACTTTGATCGAACCGCATCTTGGAAAACTTTCTTTCTTTAAAGTGATGAGCGGTGAAGTGAAGACCGGGATGGATTTATATAATCCCGTTACAAGAAGCACGGAACGACTGAACCAGCTGTTCATCATGGATGGCAAAAACAGGAATCCCGTAGAGAAATTTACGGCAGGTGATATCGGCGCAACATTAAAACTAAAAGACACGCAAACAAACCAATCGTTGTGTGCGCCCGGAAAAGAAATTGAATTCGACCCGATTCATTTTCCTGAAGCACGTATTCGTACTGCCATCGTTGCAAAAAATAAAACCGACGATGAAAAGCTTGGATCAGTGCTGGCAGAAATTCACCAGGAAGATCCTACTATCAAAATTGAATATGCACGTGAGCTCAAACAAATTATCTTATCGGGACAAGGTGAATTGCATCTTGCCATTACCAAGTGGAGACTGAATCACATCTACCATCTCGAAGTGGAATACATCAAGCCACGCATTCCTTACCGCGAGACCATCCAGAAATCTTCACAGGCAAATTACAAACACAAAAAGCAAAGCGGCGGCGCAGGACAGTTCGGAGAAGTATATATGAAAATCGAACCTTACTATGAAGGCATGGCTGAGCCAACGGGTGTGAGCATACGCGATAAGGAAGTCATCGAATTGCAATGGGGCGGAAAGCTTGTTTTCTATAACTGTATTGTAGGTGGTGTGATTGATCAACGATTTATTCCTTCCATTCAAAAAGGTGTGATGGAAAAAATGCAGGAAGGTCCTATCACCGGTTCTTTTGTGCGCGATGTGCGTGTTATAGTCTATGACGGGAAAATGCATCCGGTCGACTCCAACGATATCTCTTTCAAGATCGCAGGCATGATGGCATTCAAAGAAGCATTCCAGCTTGCTGACCCGAAAATCCTCGAACCGATTTATGAAATTGAAATCATGGTGCCGGAAGAACTGATGGGCGATGTGGTGACGGATCTTCAATCACGCCGCTCCATTATTCTTGGCATGGATTCAAAAGGAAGTTACCAGGTTATCAAAGCTCGTACACCTTTGGCCGAACTGGATAAATATTCCACTTCTCTTCGCTCTATTACTCAAGGCCGTGGGAACTATACGGGTAAGTTTGCAGAGTATGCAACTGTGCCGGGAGAGATTCAGAAAAAATTAGCTGAAGAGTATAAGAAGACGGAGGTGCATTGAGAGGAAAAAGTTATAGGTTATTTGTTATACGAGGCTGAATCTTTTTAGAGCATACGTGAAATAGTTATATTTCTAATTGGTCTCGTCTTCACTCTGTGATAGTTCGTAAATCTTTTTTTGCAAACGACAATTCGTCGTATTTAACAATTTTATTCAATCTCTTTGTTCTTTGTGAAACCTTTGCGCCCTTTGTGTTAAATTTTTTAAACCGCAAAGAACGCTACGCAAAGTCGTAAAGAAGGTCTGCGTCAGATATCAAAGACTGACAGGAGCGCTTTGCTTCTTCCACTCCAAAATTTCATCCACCGTCCCCCTCGTCACGCTGTGATAATTCGGACGCGCCTTTTCATAAATCTTTTTTGCAAATGAAAGTCCATCAGGAGTTTTAGCAAGCAAAACATACAATGGTTTGCAGAATTTTCTTCTTCCTACGTTGATTAAAAAGTTTTCAAGTGCAGGATAACCGGTTTCGTATTTATTCCGGATGACATGTTCGAACCATACGCCGAGAATTTCAGAGTTGCCGGAAGAAGTAAAATGAAAGGCGTCATCGAGGTCTTTCATTTGTACAACCGTTAATGTTCCGGGAAGAGCACGGATGAAACGCTGCCATTCATTGCTCGTATACGTTTTTGTGTCGAGGTTTTTTGCAGGCGTTCCTTTTTTCCACTGCTCCACAACAGCATCCACTGCATTGAATTTTTCGGAAACAATTTTCGGACAGTTATCGGGGATGCCTGCACTGTACACCCAGCGCTCGATATCGATCTTCTTCGCAGCTGCGCTGTCGTCCTTAACCAGATCATTTTTGTATTCAGCAAGAAACTGTTCAGTGGTGATCGTTTGAAATTTATGTTTCTGAAAATAATTTTTCAGAAAGGCATCGAACTTTTCTCTTCCAACAGTTTTCTCGATGAGAAGTAAAAGAAGATATCCCTTCTGGTAAGCCACATCGTTCATTCCGTCATCCGGATCGCGGCCTTTGAGATTTAATTTTAAATGTGTGTCGGCGCTGGTATCACCGAGATCAGCAATTGTTTCTTTCAAATCTTCAAAACCTAGCAAGCCCTGCATATCGGCAAACGGTTTTCCATAGACCGCTTCCATGATGCGGTTTTCAAAATAAACGGTGAAGCCTTCGTTCATCCAGAAGTCGTCCCATGTTGCATTGGTCACGAGGTTACCGCTCCATGAATGGGCCAGCTCATGCGCAACAAGACTGACAAGTGAACGGTCGCCGGCAAGAATGGTCGGCGTGCAGAAAGTAAGACGCGGATTTTCCATTCCTCCAAACGGAAAACTAGGCGGCAGAACGATGAGATCGTATTGTCCCCATTCATACGGACCATACAGCTTCTCTGCTGCATCCACCATTTTTTCAAGATCAGCAAATTCATAAACAGCTTTATCAATTGTAACCGGTTCAGCATACACACCAGTTCGTTTTCCCTCCGCCTTGAAAACAAAATCGCCGACAGCAAGCGCAAGCAGATAAGCGGGAATCGGCTGGGGCATGTCGAAGTGATAGACTCCTTCTGCATTTTTTTCTTTGGGATTTCCGGCACTCATGGCAGCCATCAATCCTTTCGGAACATGAACAGTTGCAGAATATGTAAAACGAATTCCCGGACTATCCTGGATCGGCACCCACGTTCGCGCAAGAATAGCCTGTGATTGTGTGAAAAAGAACGGCGCCGTTTTCCCGGCAGTTTGTTCTTTTGACAGCCATTGTAAAGCATCTGCATCGGGGCTGGTTTGGTAAAAGATAGAAATGTTTTTCGTTTCCGGTTTACAGTTTACGGTTAGCGCTCTTCCAAGAAATTTCACTTCTTCTCCTAAAGCAAAAGTTGCAGGCTCATTGTTATCAAGTACAACCTTTTCAATTTTCAGTTTTCGCGTATCGAGAACAATCTGGCTTGCATTATTATGTCTTTCGATTTCAAGTGTCGCCTTGCCTGAAATGATTTTTTTGTCGAAGTCGACGGTAATGTCAAGGTCGAGGTGTTTTACAACGGCTTCATCAGCTTTTGCAAAAGAATGTGGATCGGTTACGTTCATGAGTGGATCGTTTGTTGAGGTTTGAGAAGTGGTATTTTTTCTGTCGCATGAATAAAAACTGAGGACAAAAAGAAACAGAACTGCAGGAGAAAATTTCATTGGTTAAAAGTAGAAAATAAAAAAGATTAGACAGTTTAAAGTCAAGCATTCAAATTTTCTAAAAAAAATTTAACACAAAGGACGCGAAGGATTCACAAAGAGCACAAAGCGAGTTATTGTTTAACAGCTCGATCCATCATTATGCGTTCGTTTGCTGACAGGTCGACAATTGAATAATGAGCAACGTTACAAATTGATAGTTCATCGAGCATATTTACCAGATTTTTATATTTTGACTTGTCATCCGGTTTGACTAAAACAATAAGGCCATTCTCATCTGTGCTCTTAATTGCACTTACATGCGTCTTAATTGTTTGCTGGTCATTCATGATAAGTCCTCTCGAGGCCGAATCTTTGACCGCCTTTATTTTATCAAGCACTAATTTATTTTTTTCAAGAAGAAGCCGATGAATACTTTTTTCGCCGGTTAAAGAAAAATCCGCCGGATTGAGATTAGGGGATTGAAGAGAGTTATCTACTCCATGATACCATACTATGCGGTTTTCTGCAGTCAACAGAATTGTTATAGTACGTGATTCCGGGACTTGCGAGGATTTTCCTTTCGGAGGCATCTCTATGGCCATCACATATTTTTTATTGAATTCGGTGGTAAGCATAAAAAAGGTAAGCAGAAGAAATGCCAGGTCTACCATTGGAGTCATGTCGATGTGAAGAGAAGATCTCCTAAGTTGTAATTTCTGATGCCTTAGTTTTCGGATTACGACATTTTCAGATGAAGGTGTCATTGCCATATTGCGGAAATTTGATTGTGAGATTGAGTTCTGTGGCTAGACCCATACACTATAAAAATCCACAAGAGTTTACAACCTCACCCTGGCCCTCTCCTATGAGGAAAGGGAATCCTGCGCAATGCTCTCTCTCTTTCCAGGAGACAAGCGAGGTACCGTTTTACTTCTTAATTGTCTTCACCAACACATCAACCGCTTTTTCGGCTTCGCGGGAATTCATCCAGGCAAATCCCATCCGTGTTGAGTTCAGTTTTTTACCTGCCGATAAATCATGCAACAACCCTTTTGAAAGAACAACCTCTTTTTTTATCAGCTGATCCGAAAGCTGCGGAACAGAAATCTTTTTGTCGAAGGTTGTCCAGAATGATAGTCCCCCGTCGGGAACTTTAAAATCGATCACATCCCCTGCCCTTTCACGCAGCTGTTCAGCCATAAAATTTCTCCGCTCATGATAAATCTTCACGGCCTTCTTCATGTGCCGTTTGATTTCTCCTTCTTCCAGAAGTTCAGCAACTACCTGCTCGAGGATCGGATCACCCTGTGCATCCACGATCTGTCTTATTTTACTCAGCTCACGAACCAGGTTTGGCGGAGCTGATATATACCCGACACGTATTCCGGGCGACAATGTTTTGCTGAAAGAACCAATGTACACCACCATGCCGTGCCTGTCAGCGCTGGCAAGCGGAAGTATCGGGCTGCTTTCGTAATGGAACTCGTAATCGTAATCATCTTCGATGATGATGAACCGGTACTGTTCAGCAAGCTGCAATAGCTTCATCCGTCTTGCTGCACTAAGTGTAACCGTAGTCGGGTAGTGATGATGCGACGTTACATACACCACCCTGATTTTTTTCTTCCTGCAAATACTCTCGATTTCATCCACGTCAATTCCTTCGTCATCCACCTTCACATTCAACAGCTTTGCTCCTGCGTTCAGAAGTGTCAGATCAGCATAACGATAACCGACGGATGCTGTAATCACAAAATCATCTTTCGCAACCAACGCCATTCCTGTAAGAAACATGGCCATCTGTGTTCCACGCGTTATCATGATATTCTCGTGCGTTGTCTGCAAACCTCTTGACGAATTCAGGTAATCCGATATCGCTCTCCGGACATTCTGGTTCCCTTCCGGCGAGACATAGGATAACAAAAGCAAACCGCTTTTTCGATTGAGCACACTTTTGAAGCCGCGCGCTAAAAGATGTGCCGGCACCAGTCTTACATCCGGCCCATCATGAAAACCAGTGATGTTGCGGTTAGGCTTGTTCGGTGCATGAACGACAGAATTTATTTTGAATGAATAGCCGGTCTTATCCGCATGCGCCGGCTGACGTTGTTCGGCGGTTAATTTTCTCGGGCTTATTTCAGGAAGATGTTCGTTGACGAAGGTTCCTTTGGAAGGAATCAAAACGATCCACCCCTGTGCATACAATTCTTCGTACACTTTTACGACAGTCTGTCGATTGATCCCAAGCGTTTCCGCCATGGTCCGCGTGCCCGGCATTTTTATTCCGGGCCTGATAATGCCCTGCCTGATCTCACTGATTACTGCATTCACTACCTGGAGGTAAACAGGAACATCAAGTGCTTTCTGAATTTTAATAATCGTTTTCCAGGGTAGCATAACCGGACTATCTATCATCTAAAATATGGACTATAAATATAGTCCACCATCGGTATACTTTTGATTCGTCAAAGAAATTATTTAAACAAAAAAACACTTAAAAAATGAAAACGATTATGCTTGTGCTCATTGCCGGCATCCTGGGTGCCGGTTGTTCTCAAAAATCAACCCCTGCTCCAGGTTATGATGAAGATTATTATACAAAAAAAAATGTAACGCCGACTTCGGCGATCACCCTGAACGCTTACCCTGAATTTGTAATGAACATGACCGATGCAAACGGAAACCCAGTTCCTCAACCCACCCTTTACCAGCTGATTCCCTTTGATACATCAAGCGCTTACTACCGGTCGCTTGAGCGTATAAAAAAATCTCCTGAAAATGTTTTACGCCAACAATTAAATAACATGAGGTTGAAAGACCGCTTCCATCAACGAAAAAATTAAAATAACAGGGTTATACTACCACTTACAGAACAAGAGCTCCCGGTTTCCGTGAGCTCTTTTTTGTTCATACTTTCTGAGCTCCTGTCTTTCCGGTCTGGCTGCCAATGACTATATTTGGCTTCCAAACAGGCCTTGAGGAAAGCAGGCCGGCATTGATTCTCCGAGGTGTAACTCATTAACCCCTATTCTATTAATTTAATAAGAAGAGCCCTATGATCATGGTTCAAAAAATTTTTATGTCATACAGGAAACTATTTTTTAATGGGACGTTTATGCCTGTGCTTGCCGTCTTGTTCCCGCTTAATCTCAATGCACAGGATTCATCGGCCGTCAAAAAAAATTATGCGGCGGAACCTGTATGGATAAAAATGATCGATGATAAAAACGTGAACTATTATGAAGCAATGAAAGCTTATAATGAATACTGGAAATATCATCCGAAACCTTCCGGCGAAGAGGAAGAAGAAATGGGAGAAAAGGATAAAAGTTTCCGGGAAAGAGAGCGCGAAACAAAAAGAGAAATAAAAAAAGACAGCAGGAAACAGCAGAGCGCCGAAGAGCTGAAGAAAAAAAGTGAAGAAAACCTGATGAAATACCACGTCAAGCGTTTTGAACAGTGGGCACGCGAAGTAAAGCCCTTTGTACAGGACGATGGCCGAATCCTCTCCGATAAAGAGCGAATGGAAATCTGGAAGAAACAGCAGGAAGAAACGAAACAACAACAGAAGAAATAAAAGTACAGTACGGAATGAGAAAAGTATACTCGTTTGTTTTATTGATTTTCCTTTTGAATGCCTTCGATGCGGCTGCACAGCTTGCAAACTGGGGTGCCATATCGCCTTCGTTTTTCCCTACCAATGTCAGCGGGCAGATTCACGGTATCAGCCGTGTGAGCCAGATGAAGTTTCACCCGACGAATTCAAATAAGATGTACGCCGTTAGTGCGCGCGGCGGTTTGTTTATTTCTGCTGATGGCGGAACAAGCTGGACTGTAACACCGGGAACTGATAAAATGCCGTACTCGACTTTTGCATCCGTGTGCATCGATTTTACAAATGACCAGGTAATATATCTCGGAGCCGGTGACCACGATTATTATTTCAGCTGGGGCGGAGCAACAGGCGTGTGGAAGTCCACTGACGGAGGAGCTAATTTTACTCAAACCACTCTCAATGATAAGATCATCGTTGACATGGTCATGGATCCCACTGATCACAATGTGATTGTGGCGGTAACCAGTAGCGGTATCTACAAAACAATAAACGGCGGCAGCACCTGGACATTGAAATCTTCACCACGTCCTTTTGATGACCTGAAACAAAAGACTCCCACTTCACGCGTGATGTATGCTGCTTCAAACGACAGTGCCTTTTTCCGTTCAACGGATTTTGGTGATAACTGGTCGCAGATAACTTCGGGTATTGTATTTCCTGCGGGCATTGCAAATGGCTATGGCTGCAGGATTGCCGTGACACCAGCTGATACAAATGTTGTGTATTTCGGCATGGTCAATAATGCAGGAATGATTTACAAATCGACAAACGGCGGAACTTCTTTTACAGCTGTCAAAACATCTTCTCCTCCTTACCTGACTTATTACGATAACTCATCCACTTCTTCCGGCCAGGGTGATTACAATTTTGGAATCGGTGTCGACAGGCAAAATGCAAATATTCTTTATCTCGTTTCTCACAATGTCTGGAAATCGACAGATGGCGGAGTTAACTGGACACAACTTACCAACTGGTATGCGAAGGTGCATACTGACATGCACCAGGTTGTAGTAAGTCCTTATAACACGAGCCAGCTCTGGAACATGAACGACGGTGGTGTATGGCTGAGCACTGATGGCGGGAATAACTGGACACCGAAGAGTGATGGAATTTATGGTTATGAGATTTACCATGGCACATGCAGCCCTACAAAGCGCGACATCATCAGCATCGGTACACAGGATAACGGTGAGCTCTATGCAACTTCCGCGGGATGGTTTACCAACCGTGGCGGTGACTGGCAATCACATTGCGTATTTGATTATCGCCCGAACAGCACGATGGTTTATTATTTTGATCCTGACTGGGGATCTGTGAATGTTCCCCGGCGCAGACTTGTAAACGGCGGCGAATCGACGTTTGGGTTACCTTCGACAGTAACTGATATTTCTGATATTACTTTCAACAGGAGCAACATCAATCTTGCTTTTGTTGCAGACACTGCCATCTTTCGTACAACGAACCTCCAGAATTCGACACCCTCCTGGACCCAGATCGGCAATTTCAACGAGCCGGTTCTGATGGTGCATTCTTCTGTCGCTGACCCGAACCGCTTATATGTCGTTACCCAGTTTGAGCACCTGTACGTTTCCACTGACGCTTTGAGTGCAACACCGACTTTTGTTTCACATCTTTTGCCGAATCCGACACTCAACGGGGGCACCATTACCACCATCAGGAATTCACCAAATGTTTTATATGTAACCTGTAATTCGAAAGTGTATAGGTCAGGAGATAACGGCAATAACTGGACAAATATCACTTACAATCTTCCGTCTGTAAATCATGTCCGCATCCTTGCCGATGAATTTGCAACAAATGAACTCGTTTTTATAGCAACAAATAATACTGTCTATTACAAAACCGCAAGTGCCACAAGCTGGACGATCTACAATACGAATCTTCCATCACGGACGACGATTACTGATTTATCAATTTACAATGACAGCACTGCCAACACTTTATTATGCGTAGCCACTTTCGGAAGAGGAGTATGGGAAACACCGATTACAAATCTTCACGCACTCACTGCAAATTTCGCCGCAGATAATGTGAATCCATGTCCCGGAACATCTATCCAGTTTTCAGACCTGTCAACCGGGAATGCAACATCGCGGACGTGGTCTTTTCCCGGCGGTACGCCATCCACTTCGACTGCCATCAACCCGGCAGTAGTATATAATACTGCCGGAACATTTAATGTTTCTCTGACTGTATCAGATGGAATTGGAAACAATTCAATTACTAAAAATTCCTACATCAGGACTGTTGGTGATAACCTTCCTCTCGCGGAAGGTTTTGAAGGCATCGTGAATCCTCCCACAGGATGGACAAACAAAGACAACGGCACTGCAACCTTTGCCTGGGCAAAAGTTTCAACCGGCGGAGGTTTTGGAACTTCAGCGAATGCAATGATGTTTGATAACTATACCTGGAATGTGCAGGGAGAAAGAGATGAGCTGCTGACACCGCGACTCGATCTTACCGGTTATAATTCTGCCTCACTTACATTTGATGTCGCCTACCAGGTTTATACAGGGTACTCTGATACACTTGCCGTATTGATATCAACGGATTGCGGAAGCAATTTCACGCGCATATTCGCAAAAGGCGGGTCTACCCTTTCCACTGCAGGAAGCGGCACAAATAATTTTACACCTACCGCTGCACAATGGAGAACCGAATCAATCAACATGAGCTCTTATATAGGACAGGGAAATGTTGTATTGGAATTTCAAAACATCAACGGGTATGGCAACAAGCTATATATCGATAATATAAATCTTAATGCTACGGTTGCTGTGAATGCGGGAAGAGATACGACGGTATGTGCATCAAGCCCGGTCGGAATCGGTATGACAGCAGTGAACGGCATCAATTATTCATGGACACCTTCAACCGGCTTGAGTTCAGCATCCATCAGCAATCCTGTTGCGTCAGCACCTTCCACTACATCTTATATACTTACAGCTTCACAGGCTTTATCAGGCATACAAAATAAAGATACAGTCGTGATCACGACAACTCCTTCAGTAGTGACGAGTGTAAGCATTGCAGCTGTACCATCGGGAACAATCTGCCAGGGCACAAAAGTTACATTTACAGCGACGCCAACGAACGGCGGCTCAACACCCGTTTACCAATGGAAGAAAAACGGAGCGAATGTCGGGACAAACAGCACATCATACAGTGACAGCACGCTCTTAAACGGCGACCAGGTAACCTGCAAAATGACGAGCAATGCGGCATGCGCAGTGCCTGTCGGTGGTGCCACTTCTTCACCTATTACGGCAGCAGTAAACTCTTCATCAGCGAGTGTAAGTATTGTAGCTTCACCCTCCGGAACAATTTGTTCCAATACCAGTGTAACATTTACTGCAACACCGACTAACGGAGGATCATCTCCCGTTTACCAATGGAAGAAAAATGGAATTAATGTCGGAACAAACAGCACATCCTTTTCCGACAATTCATTTACAAACGGCGACCAGATTGTCTGTGTGCTTACGAGCAATGCTCCTTGCGTAACAGGCGGACCCTTTCCTTCCACCCCGATAACCATGTCGGTGAGCCAGGTAAATAACGTCAGCCTTGCAATAGGAATCAGTCCTCTACCTTCTTCTATTTGTCCCGGAACGAATGTGACTTTTACGGCAACTCCGACCAATGGCGGAACTTCGCCTGTATATCAATGGAAGAAAAACGGAACGAACGTCGGAACCAACAGTAACACATATAGCAACAATGCGTTTGTCTCCGGCGACTATGTTACATGCACAATTGTAAGCAACGTTCCATGCGCTGCGGGAAACCCATATACTTCACCGCCGGATACTGTTGTTGTGAACCCTGTTGTTGCTGCATCAATCAGCATTTCAGCTTCTACTTCCACTTCCATTTGCTCCGGAACAAAGGTGACTTTTACAGCAACTCCTGTAAATGGAGGAAGTGCTCCTGTTTATCAATGGAAAAAAAACGGAGTCAACGCAGGTTCGAACAGCGCAACATATATTGACAGCACACTCTCTAACAACGACCAGGTTAGTTGTGTATTGACCAGCAATGCACCTTGCGTAACATCGAGCCCTGCAACATCTTCTGCACTTACGATGACCGTTACGCCAACTGTGCCTGCAAGTGTCACCATTGGCGCATCTCCGTCCGGTGCTATCTGTTCAGGAACGAACGTTTCGTTTACAGCAACTCCATCGAATGGCGGATCAACTCCGCTTTATCAATGGAAAAAGAATAATGTAAATGTCGGAACCAATTCCACGGTCTATAGCGATAACGGATTGCTTAACGGCGACCAGGTGACCTGTACGATGACCAGCAACGCAACGTGCCCTACCGGAAGTCCGTTCACATCTTCTGCAATTACCACGACAGTAAACCCGCTTCTCCCTGTAAGTGTCAGCATAACTGCAACGCCTTCTGACACTGTTTGTGCAGGAATAAGTGTAACATATGCTGCAACGCCGGTAAATGGAGGAACTGTTCCTGCCTATCAATGGAAAAAGAATGGAATTATCGTTGGAACAAATAACCCTGTATATATAAATAATTCCCCGGTGAACGGAGATGCTATAGTATGCCGCCTGGCTAGCAATGAAACCTGCAAGACAGGAAGCCCTGTCAATTCTCCGACGATAACAATGAATGTAATTCCTACCGTTGCGACAAGCGTAACTATTGGCGCTTCTCCTTCGAATGCAATTTGCCCGGGCACCCTGGTAAGCTTCTCAGCATCCCCGGTAAATGCAGGATCATCGCCTTCTTACCAATGGAAGAAAAATGGAATCAACACAGTAACTAATACGACAGTTTATGCTGACTCCGCGTTAATTAACAATGACCTTATCAGTTGCATCATGACAAGCAGCATTCCATGTGCTACTCCTGCGAATGCAACTTCGAACCCGGTGCAGGTAATTGTCAGCTCCTGTTTCATTACTATCAACCTGAAAGCAATCCTTCAAAGTTTTTATATGCCCGGCGCAGATTCAATGCGCGCAATAATAGACCCGTTTAATTATCCGACCGTTTTTGATACAGTCACCCTTCAGCTTGCAGATTCTGCTTCTATGCAGGTTGCTGCAAGCGACCGAAAGGTGATCAGCACACATGGACAAGGCGTATTTAATTTCAACGGGCTGCTTCCAGGCCATCGCTATTACCTTATTTTCCGGCATCGTAATTCACTTGAAACCTGGAGCAGGTATTCCATCCTGTTCAGCGGCACTACGATGAATTATGATTTTTCAGGAGAGTAATCAAGGAAAAAATTTCTGGAATTCCAGGAAATAAAAACTTATTTAAGTCCCCAGACCTCAACCTCAGCTCTTTCCTTTTCAGTTTCCTTCTCCCTTTCTTTTTCCTTTTCCTTTTCAGCTGCGGTTTCAACTTTCGTTTCTGTTGTTTTATCAACAGTGGTAGGAGAAATCGTTTTGTAATTCATGACAATCTTTTTGATAGAATTAGTATTGTCGATGTTTACGGGCGCTGTTTCTTCTCCTGCATTAAGGATCTTATTGGTTTCAACCACTTGCTTTGCATCGTTGCTAAAATAAATTACAAATGAATTAAGACTGATTGAAGCATCTTTAACTTTCAATTTAACCTGTTTGAAATGATCGTTTCCAAGAACAATAATTTCATCCTGGTCCGCTTTAAAACCAACATGTCTTTCTCCTATTTTATGCCATCCCGGCTTTTCAGAAGTGACTACTTTAGCCGTTTGCGCAACAGACGCGCCGGAAACAGCAAGGAACAAAAGTGCAATACAGAGTTTCATTTTCATGATGAGAGATTTTTAGAATTTTAAAAGGAATAGAAAAAAAATGTGCCATCACATCTCTTTGGAATTCCTTTAAAGGATCCTGAGCTGAGATTGTAAGATTACCCGTCTTTTTCTCAAACCTTTCTCCATGTTTTTCATTTAATACAAGAATGAAAAACATGATTTCTTTGTACGAAACCCCCTTTTGTCGTGTAGAACACAACCAGGAATTGTGTGCCGTGCAGGTGACCTGGAAGGAAATGCCTGTGCATGATGTGCTATTCCGTGAAACTCTCAACCGGTTTATAGATGCATTGCGCACAACCAATTCTCATATTATTATTGCGGACGCCAGGAAGATGCAAATGATACGGAAAGAAGACAGGGACTGGATCATCAGCGAGTGGTACCCAAAAGCAATTAAAGCAGGATATCGTTACAGGGCGTTGATTGTTACGGAAGATTCATACAACGATTTTGCAATGAAACAAATTCTTGAAACCTACAATAACGATACTGTTGAAACCGGTTATTTCAATTCTTTTAAAGATGCTGTCGACTGGGTCAAGAATAAAGTGATACCTGTTTTAAACAAGAAGGAGATTATTTAAAGACATTACGTCATGCGTTTTTTAATTTTTCGACGCATTCACTTACAAAAATTCAGTAAGGATCTGCTTCTGTTCAGATAAACCACGGGCATTTTCCGGCGTTTGATAATACGCCATGCTTGTATTGGCTTCTCGGAAATGCTAAAACCAAATATCAAAAAATTATTAGTGGGTGCCTGGCTGCTTGTTCTGTTTGCCGGAATATCCGCGTTGTTCTGGTACCATGAATGGGTCTATAGTTTACCTACGCCTGTTCCGGTTAGCTACCATGAAGTGAAGATTGGAGAAAAGATCAACGTCCCGGTTGATATAAAAACAGGAAATCATAAACCTGTGTTTCTCCATTTCTTCAATCCCGATTGTCCCTGCTCGAAATTTAATATGCCACATTTCAAATCGCTCGTGAAGGAGTACAGTGATAAAGTAAATTTTGCTATCGTGGTGCTCAGCAAGGACACAACCTACACGGAAGAAATAATTCAAAACAAATTTAACCTCAGACTGCCGGTTTTATTTGATAAGTCCATTGCTCCTTCCTGCGGTGTTTATTCTACTCCACAGGCTGTGATCCTGAACAAGGAAAATATTTTGTACTACAGGGGAAATTATAATAAGAGCCGTTACTGCACGGATAAAAACAGTGACTATGCAAAGATGGCATTGGACTCACTGCTTGATAACAACACGGGGCCGGTGTTCAGCGCGTATGCACTAACGGCATATGGCTGCACATTACCAACATGCAATAAACAAGATGCGAAATAAAAAATACGTAGCCATTAACAAGGCAATACAAATCAACGCCTTCATCAACCAGATCAAAAGAAAATCTGATCGGCTGGTCAACTACTTTCTTGCCGGCTATTTTACAGCAGGACTTGTGCTGGCAATTTTTTATGACACCTGGCTGGTTGCATTGGGAATCGGAAGTCTTTCATTGATTGCCTATTATTCGGCGCGGTACTTCATGCCGAAATCAAACCTGTACCAATATGTTCTTAGCGGGGTCATGGGAATTTTTATGGCCCAGTTTATTTACCAGATGCATGGAATGTTTGAAATGCATTTCGTTGCTTTTATCGGCAGCGCCATGCTCATTACTTACCAAAACTGGAAATTGCAGATCCCTATTGTATTGATCGTGGTGGTCCACCATGCCCTGTTTGGATATCTTCAATACTCCGGCTTCACCTCTGTTTATTTTACGCAGCTCGATTACATGGACCTGCAAACCTTTATCATACACGTTGTGCTTGCCGCTGTCATATTTTTTATCTGTGGCCTGTGGGCGCATCATTTTAAAAAATACAGCGAGCGCCACATCGATCAGACCTATGAGATGGGAAGATTGCAGGAAGATAAAATTCAGAAAGAAGCTCTGGTGAAATCAAATATGGAGCTGGATAAATTTGTTTACAGTGTTTCACATGATTTGCGTGCACCTCTTTCTTCCATGAGCGGAGTTATTGAAATGTCGGAAGAAGAAACAACAGATCCTCTTTTGCTTGAACATTTCGCTTTGCTGAAAGGCAGTGTAAAAAAACTGGATGATTTCATCCTTGACATCCTGGAATATTCACGCAACTCACGGCTTGAAGTAAAGAGACAGGAAATTAATTTCCGGGAAATGCTCAACGATATTACTGCCAGCCTGAAATACATGCAGAGCAACAACGAGCGGAACGTGTCTATAAATGTTGAAATCAATGAGGGCACTACTTTTATCTCCGACAAAAACCGAATTGGCATCCTGCTGAATAATCTTATCTCGAATGCCATTCGTTACCAGGACCCTTCTTCAGCTAACCCATTCGTTGAAGTTAAGATCAACATGTCGGATACAGAAACGGATATTATAGTAAAGGATAACGGCATCGGTATAAGCAAAGCAAACCAGGAAAAGATTTTCGAAATGTTTTACCGCGTGTCGGAAAATTCTGTCGGGTCCGGGTTAGGGCTTTACCTCGTCAGGGAAATCGTAAATAAATTAAACGGGAACATCCAGCTTGAATCTGAGCCGGGAAAAGGAGCAGCCTTCTGTGTAAAGATCCCGAATCTCATAAGTGTAAATTAATCAAACCACAATTTAAAATGGAAAACCAAACTGCCATTTACAAAAAAGTTCTCATCATAGATGATACTTATGTCGATCGTTACATTGCGCAACGCACCATGCTCAAGCATAATTTTGCTGCGGAAGTGATTGCAAAGGAATCAGCCACGAGCGCGCTGGAGTATTTAACCGGCCTGGCTGCACAGCCGGAAGATCTGCCCCAGTTAATATTTCTTGATATCCGGATGCCTGATGTTGATGGTTTTGGATTTCTTGAAGAATATGAAAAGCTTTCGGAGATGATCAAAAGCAGTTGCATTGTGATGATGCTTTCTACATCACTCAACCCGGGAGACCATGAGCGTGCTAAAAACAACAGGTATGTGAATCGCTTTCTCAACAAGCCTCTCAACAAAGAAAAACTTATCCAGTTGAGTTCGGAATCATTAAATTCTGAAGCACGCTAACGCAGCCCTTTACAGGTATTTAAAACCTGCACCCTGTAACTCATCAATTAAAAGAATACCTGCAACACATTTTAGAAAATCATTTTTTGATCACCACGAGCGGTTGATTGACTTCCACCCCGAACTGCCCTGCTCCAGTGTGTGAAAAGACATCGTGTAGCTGACAGTAAAAATCGAATTGAGCAATGCCGCTTTGATCGGCTTTGTAATTTGTATTCCAATAATTATTCATTGCATAGGCAAAAATGATTGGAGACGATGCGTTTTCCTTCTTCCATAATTTTTCTCCCCGGTTTACCCGCCGCTCATCAGTCATGTCGCCGATTTCGAAAAGCGCGCATTGAGGCGATGATATGGTAATGCCTGAGGATGCATCTGAAATATCGATCCATCTTTCTACAGAATAATAATCTTTGTTGGCAGCCGAAAGCTGTCCGTGCCCGGGAGTAATGAAGGTATCACCGATGCCAATACGAGTGGTTGCATTTTTAAGCGCGAACGGAAATGCAATGTGAACAGATTCTTTTTCCCGGATTGCTTTTTTATCAATCACTGTCGAAAGAAGAAGTGTGTTGAGATGATTGAATTGGGTGATGTAATAGTTCACTTCATTTGTTCCATCCAATGAACAGGTGATTACATATTTTCTGACAACCGGTCCCGAGGCGACCTGTTCAATTTTTTTCACATGCGAGGAAGAAAAAGTTCCGGGATTTAACCCCTCCACATACAGTGCACTTTGAATGCCTTTGAAAACAGTGGTATCGGCCCACTCTTGTTCATTTTCCCTCAGGCTTTTGATTGCACCGCTTACCGAATCAATCACGAAGGTGCAATTGCTTAAAAAGCCCCTTTTAACATTCGGCTCACTCCTGAACGGAACAAATGAAAAAACTTTTTTGCTCCTGGCAGGAACTTCCCGCGCGATGAAACAAATTTTTCCGCCTGCAAGTTTTTGATGTGGGATGAGAACATTAAGATTATCCACCACGGAGAAATCATCCCCGCCTGGCGGCGCTTCAGTCTCGATATAACCGCTGCGCTCCCACGAAAGCGTATTCCACGCTTCTATCTTCGTATAATTTTTTTTCTCCGGCGTAAGCACATTTTCAATTTGCTTCACGTAATAACTTGCGGAATCACAAAAACGTTTTTTGTAATTCCATTGTTGGGTGGTAAAAGGAATGTCGGGATCAGAAATGCTGTTCCAGCTACCCCAGGTGTGTTCGTGAAACATCACCACGCTCCTGCGGGCGCGGTAAAACCAGTTCGTGTCCACCTCCTTTGAAGGATTCAGCTGATAGAGTTTTTGCAACTGAATTATTTTCTCGCTCAGGATCCGGGTGTCCCCTTCTTCCTTTGCCGTTGAGTAGGCCCCGTCTTCCCAATACGGAGTGAAGTCGCCGCTTAACACCGGGAGCTGTTTCCCGTAGCGCGCTTCAAATTTTTCCATCATGGCATCGACCGTTGTGATCGCCAACTTAGGTGACACGTATTTTTCATTCCATGTTTTGACAAAATCGCAAAGCGTGCTATCTGTCGGGCCGTTATCGGTTTTGATGTTGTATCGCAGCTGTACGATGTCATAAGGATAATTGATACTGTCGAGTTCAGACATGTAATCCGTCAGCTTGTCTTTTCGTTTTTCATCAAGATCAGCAAAAGGAATTTGGTGAAACATGGAGTAACCTTTACCCGCAACCCAAAAAAGAATTTTTGATTTCCCGTTTTCACCCATCCAGTAAAAAGGTTTGTCACCGAATTCACGGATGGTTCCACCGATACGTTCACCCTGGTCAGGGAACCTCGGCTGGTAATTGGGGCCACATGAAAAATACCTGAACCCGTTGTCAGCAAGCACCTCCACTTCACTCCAGTTTACCCCGGGAATATCGGTGAGCATAACTGAAGTCACAGGCAAATGAAATTCATCCCGCAGCTGAACGGCGCGCTCGGTGATCCAGCCCAGCTCTTCCGGTTTGCAAAGCCCTGTCAGGATGTTTGCATAGTGGCCGCTTATGCCAATTTGTTTTTTTCTCACTGCGTCAAAAAATGCAGCTTCCTCAGCATCGCCCGCTTCATTCAAAAAATTATCAATGGCCCATACGGATTCAATGTTCCATTTGAAACTGCTTTCCTCAGGGTAGTTTTTTGTATGTTCAATCAGACGCAGTGCACTCCTGATATTGTCGTTCTGAATTTTCGCAACATCATCCTGCAGGTTGGAATAACCGATGTCGTTATGGGAATGATGAATAATGTCTACTTCTCTCCTGTGAACCAGTTGAAAATGCACATTGAATGTTGATTCAAATTTTTTTCCAACTGTTGCCACTATTGTTTCATTGATGACAGCTGCGACTGTGTCAACCGGCACTTCAAAATAATTGTAACCGGGGTGCATTACAAATGAAAATGTATGCGCAGAAAATTTCAGTTGCAACGTATCAATGGAATTAAATGTGTGATCCGTTTTTACGCGAACGATTTGTTTGAGTCCTTCTTTTCTCCTGACCAGCAACGGAGTTGCTTCAACAGTTACTTTCTCAATATATTGGTACCTGAAAATCATGAACCAGTCGTTGCTGTTTTCTTTTTGCCCGGCGACTGAGAACGTCAGCGATTTTCCAGGAGTTACCAGTTTCTTCGGAACTTTTAAAAATAAATTTCCATGCGCATCGGTGTGAATATCAGTGAAGGTTGCTTCAAAGGTGAGCTGAACAGAATCTTTCCCATAAAAGCTCCAGCTAAACGGTACCTTTCTTTTCTGAGGTGTTGTAAAGGTGAGGTACTTTTCGCCGTTGATATAAAAATCAAAATGCCTGTCGGCTTTGCTTGTGCCCGTAGAGTGGCCAGCTAAAAAATAAAAATAACAGTAGTCGCTTTTGAAATCCGGCGGCACATCTGCCGATTGCCATTTGATTATTTTATTTCCATCTGTACAGCGCGTGAGCAATGCTTCTTTTGCAAACTGCTGGTAAGATGAAAAGTAAGGAAGAATTTCTCCTTCGAGACTAGCACTGTAACCTCCGACAACCTGCTGAATGCCGTTCCCGGGAATTGTGAATTGCGCCTTCAACCGGTGGCTGCAAAACAGGAAAAACAAAACCACGAACAGAGAACAAATATTTTTCATTCGCCACCTAAAACTTTATTGCAAGATGAGAAAAAGATCGACATTGAAATAAAGAAAAAGAAAAGCGGATACGATATGAAAACACATCATTATCCGCTGTGGTACCCCCACCAGGAATCGAACCTGGATTTAAAGTTTAGGAAACTTCCGTTCTATCCATTGAACTACAGGGGCGGGAAGGGAATTCTAAATTATAAATTATAAATTATGAATTAGTTTGCGAAACACCATTTATAATTTATAATTCACAATTTATAATTTTCTATTTAACAGTTCCGCCGTTATCGATCTTCTTTGTAGGTGAAACAAATGCCAGCTCACCATTTTCATTCTCTGCCATTAATATCATTCCCTGCGATTCGATGCCTTTTATTTTTCGTGGCTCGAGGTTGACAAGTATACTCACCTGCTGACCGATTATTTTTTCCGGTTCATAATAAGCAGCAATTCCGGAAACTACTGTTCGCTGATCGATTCCGGTATCAATTGTCAGCTTCAACAGTTTTTCAGTCTTCGGAACACGTTCGGCAGCGAGAATTGTTCCGACACGGATATCCATCTTTGAAAACTCATCAAAAGAAGTCAACGGTTTGGAGTCGGGAGTTCGGGGTTCGGGGGCTTTGCCAGTGGCCTCATTATCGCTTTTTAGTTCTGCTCCCATTGCTTTTGATTTGTGTAACTTCTGAACTTGTTTTTCAATCGCATCGTCCTCGATTTTTTCAAACAACAAACTTGGTTCTCCAAGCTGATCCCCTACTTTTAATACTTGCTTTTTTAAAACTTCGCTCCATTTTTTTCTTTCCATCTTCAGCATCTTCATCAGCTTTTCTGAAGTGTGCGGGAGAAATGGCTCCATCAGTATTGCAAGATAAGCAGTGATCTCAAGGGAGATATAAAGTATCGTTGAAGTCCTTTCAGGATCACTTTCAAATTTCTTCCACGGCTCATTATCTGCCAAATATTTATTTCCTATCCGTGCCAGGTTCATCAGCTCGCTCAAAGCTTCCCGGAAGCGGTACTTTTCAATGCATTCGTTGATGCGAACGGGAGTTTCTTTCATCGCTTTAATGCATGCCTTGTCCTCATCGTTCGTTGTATAATGCTGAGGAACCTTTCCACCGTAATATTTTTGAGTCAGCACCAGTGTCCGGTTCACGAAGTTTCCGAGGACTGCAACGAGCTCGCTGTTGTTTCTTGACTGGAAATCTTTCCAGGTAAAATCATTGTCCTTTGTTTCAGGAGCAGCTGCACACAATACATATCTTAGTACATCTTCCTTACCCGGAAAATCTTCGAGGTATTCATTCAGCCAGACAGCCCAGTTTCTTGACGTTGAAATTTTTTCGCCTTCAAGATTTAAAAATTCATTGGCCGGAACATTTTCAGGAAGAATAAAATCTCCATGCGCCTTCAGCATCGCGGGGAAAATGATGCAATGAAATACAATGTTATCCTTGCCGATGAAGTGGATGAGCTTAGTGTCCTTATCCTGCCAATACGGCTCCCAGTTCGGAGTTTGTAGTTCGGAGTTCGGAGACTTGCCGACTGCCGACTGCTGACTACCGATTTTTTCAAATAAAGCCTTGGTTGCCGATATATACCCAATCGGTGCATCAAACCACACATACAATACCTTTCCCTTCGCATCCGGCAACGGAACAGGAACGCCCCAATCGAGATCGCGTGTAACCGCGCGTGGCTGCAAGCCCTGGTCCAGCCATGATTTGCATTGGCCAAATACATTGTTCTTCCAGTCACCTTCGTGACTTTTGATCCATACTTCCAGCCAATCGCTTTGCATTTTATCAAGAGGAAGATACCAGTGCTTTGTTCTTTTTAATACAGGAGGTTTGCCACTGAGCTGCGAATGAGGGTTGATGAGATCTTTCGGAGACAAGCTTTTGCCGCATCGCTCGCATTGGTCACCGTAAGCATTTTCATTCCCGCAGTTCGGACATGTACCTGTGATGTAACGGTCGGCCAGAAAAATCTGCGCGTCTTCGTCGTAATATTGTTCGCTTTCTTCTTCTTTAAAAACTTTTTTATCATAAAGCGTTTTAAAGAAGTCAGATGCCGTCTTGTGATGAACAGGATCGCTGGTACGGTGATAGATGTCGAAGGAAATTCCGAACTCTTCAAAACTTTTTTTAATGATCGAGTGATATTTGTCGACGAGCTGCTGGGGAGTGATCCCTTCTTTACGTGCACGCAATGTAATGGGCACACCGTGTTCGTCCGATCCGCAGATGAAAATGACATCTTCTCCCTTGCAACGCAGGTAACGCGCAAAAATATCAGCAGGCACATACACGCCGGCCATGTGACCGATGTGAACAGGTCCGTTGGTATAAGGAAGAGCGGCGGTGACGGTGTAGCGTTTCATTTGAGTTCAGAGAGGGAGATTCGGAGTTCAGAGACAGGCACAGAGATTTTTAAACCGGCCGGTATCTTAAACACGAAACATTCTGATTAAATTCGCGCAAAGATACTATTCTGAACGAAAGCTATGATCAAACCACCATACCTGAAAGCGGGAGATACCGTCATTATTGTTTCCACGGCAAGACGGGTTAGCAAGGCAGAAGTAAAGCCCTGCGCCGACATCCTGAAATCCTGGGGATTGAATGTTCTGTTTGGAAAAAATCTTTTTAAAACACAAAACCAGTTTGCAGGAAGTGACGAAGAGCGCACCGGCGATTTCCAGCGTGCTCTCAACAGCAAAGCACAGGCAATTTTGTTTGCCCGCGGTGGATATGGAACGGTAAGAGTAATCGACGGTGTTGACTTCAAACGTTTTACTAAAAACCCGAAATGGCTGATCGGTTTCAGCGATGCCACCGTTGTCCATTCGCATGTCCATAAAAATTGCGAAGTGGAAACACTGCATGCACCCATGAGCCTGAATATCCCGAAGCTGAACGAGCCTTGCAGAAAGGTTTTGAAAGATACTTTGTTTGGAGAACGGCTGAGCTATTCTTCATCACGCCAGCAGCCATCGCTTGAAAAGCTGAACAGGAAAGGCAAAGCCAAAGGTGTGCTTGTCGGAGGAAATCTTTCGTTGTTGTATTCACTTACAGGTTCGTTATCGGATCTTGATACAACAGGAAAAATTTTATTTCTCGAAGATCTCGATGAATACCTGTATCACATTGACCGGATGATGATGAGCCTGAAACGCAGCGGCAAGCTGCAGAACCTGGCCGGGCTGATTGTCGGCGGCATGTCGGATATGAAAGACAATGACATTCCGTTTGGAAAAACTGCAGAAGAAATTATTGCTGATGCTGTTGTTGAATACAGTTATCCTGTCGTCTATGGTTTCCCGGCGGGGCACATCCAGAATAATTTTCCTCTTATCTTTGGAAGAGAAGCCACTTTGAATGTGACTGAAAAAATGGAATTAATCTTTTCATCATGAGCGAACATATTGATATCGGAAAACAAGGAGAAAAAATAGCCGCAGAACATCTCCGACAGAAAGGCTATACCATCCACACTCAAAATTATTTTTTCGGAAAAGCGGAAGTTGACATCGTTGCAGAGATCGACAACACATATGTTTTTGTTGAAGTGAAAACACGGCAATCTTCTTACCTCAGCGATCCCGAATTTATGGTGCCGATGAAAAAGCAGAAGCAGGTGATCAAAGCCGCAGATGCATACATCAAAGAATTTGATCTCGAGAATGAGTCACGGTTTGATATCATCACGGTTATCATCAACCAGGAATATTCAAAGGTGGATCATTTGGAGGATGCGTTTTATCCGACAGTGTGAGGAGAGTAGACAGTAGACAATGGGCAGTAGACAATGTGGTTCATTCGGAATCAAGACGCTGTTTATTTCCTATGCTTTACTCCATGTTAAAAGATCAACTCTCTTGCTGTTCTTTGTGAAAACCTTCGTGTTCTTTGTGGTAAAATTTTTTTTAACACAAAGGACGCAAAGAAGGCACGAAGAGAGCTGCACTAATACTCTTTCACAGCTTTTTCATTGTTATTCTCTTTGATGATTCGATCTCCTGGTTTGAAATTGATCCACCCTCTTCGTGTCCTTTGTGAAAACCCTTTGTGTCCTTCGTGGTAAAATTTTTTTAACCACAAAGAACTCTAAGAAGGCACAAAGGACACGAAGAGAGTCTGCTCTGAGATAAGCGCCAAAACATGTTTTTATACTTTGACAAATTGAATTTTAGCGAAGAATCGCCTCTGAAACCACCCTTCTTTTTCTACCTTTGACCTCAATTCAACTACTATGAAATCGGGTAAAAAATTCTCCTCGCGCAAGGGCGCAGGCGCAGGGCGAGGCAGGACTTCAGTCGGCAAAAAACCATTTGGTAAAAAAAGCGGTGGTCCAGGCAAATTCTCCAAGGGAAGACCCAAACCATTTGCAAAAAGAGATGATCGTGATGAAAAACCTTACGGCGATCGTTCCAAACCTTTTTCACGTGCTGGTGGAGGTAAAGATTTCAAAAAACCGTTTGATAAAAAATTTTCTCCTCGATCAGGTTCGAAACCTTTTGGTAAAAGAGACGACCGCGATGAAAAACCGTATGGCGACCGTTCCAAATCATTTAGCCGTTCAGGAGGTGATCGGGATTTCAAAAAACCATTCGATAAAAAATATTCACCTCGGCCAGGATCGAAGCCTTATGCTAAAAGAGATGACCGCGACGATAAACCGTTCAGCGACCGTTCAAAATCATTTAGCCGTTCCGGCGACCGTGATTTTAAAAAACCGTTTGATAAAAAATTCTCACCTCGATCAGGATCGAAACCCTATGCAAAAAGAGATGACCGTGATGAGAAACCTTACGGTGACCGTTCTAAATCTTTTACCCGTTCTGATGACAGGAAAGATTTTAAGAAACAATACGATAAAAAAAGTTCGTCGAGGTTAGGTTCAAAACCCTTCGGCAAAAGAGATGATCATGATGATAAATCATTTGACGATCGCTCCAAACCTTTCCGATCTGAAGAAAGACCTTCTGGCGACAGGCCAGCAAGGAGCTTTAAAAAATCTCCGGATAAAAAATTTACAAGCGAACGGAAAAAATCAACTACCAGGCGATACGACCGTGACGGGAAACCGTTTGACGAGAGGGCCGAAACATTTTTTCCGGCAGAAGAGGGAAATGACTTTGTAAAGAAAAGCCCGCGCCCGCAAAGAAAAAGAAGCGATGGCAAAGTACAGGATGAGGAAACCGGCAAAACGAGTGAAAGAAAAGAGAAAGATTTTTCTCCCGGCGATGACCCTAAGTGGAATCGCAAATCCGGACATGAATTTTACGGCGACAAGAAAAAAGAAAGAAGAAGCAGTAAAAAAGAAAGTGCCGAATCGTATGATCGCGAAGCCGACGGATCGATCCGTCTGAATAAATATATTTCAAATTCCGGAATCTGTTCGCGCAGGGAAGCGGATGAGCTGATTGCTGCCGGTGTTGTTTCAGTGAATGGAGAAATCATGACGCAGCTTGGCTACAAAGTAAAACCGGGCGACGAAGTAAAATACAATAACGAAACACTCCGAACTGAAAGGTTGGTATATATTCTCGTAAACAAACCAAAAGATTTTATCACGACGGTCGATGATCCGCAGGATCGCAAAACTGTCATGTGGCTGATCAAAGATGCATGCCGCGAACGCGTGTACCCGGTCGGAAGATTAGACAGGAATACAACCGGTGTTTTGCTTTTTACCAACGACGGTGACCTTGCAAAAAAATTAACGCACCCGAGCCTTGAAGTTCAGAAAATTTACCAGGTGGAATTAGATGCCCCGCTGAAGTCATCAGACATGGAACAGATTCTTTCCGGTGTAAATCTCGAAGATGGTTTTATCAAGGTGGATGATGTCGCTTATTCCACGATGGGTGGGAATGATAAATCGGTAGTGGGTGTTGAGCTGCATTCCGGGAGAAACAGGATTGTGCGCAGAATATTCGAACACTTCGGGTACACCGTTAAAAAACTGGATCGCGTTTATTTTGCAGGACTTTCCAAAAAAGATCTGCCACGCGGAAGATGGAGATTCCTCACACCGCTTGAAATTTCCAACCTGAAAATGATGACGGGGAATAAGAAGATGCAGAAGTACTTCGAGGCTTAGGCTTTTAAGTTTTAACACAAAGGACATTAAGAAGACACAAAGAAAGCCTGGTGATTTTTATCTTTGATGATATTTTATTTTTGACACAACTTTTAAAAATTTTCTGACCATGTTGAATGATGAAGAACTGGCAAAAATTGTCATTGGCTTGTCCATTGACATTCATAAGGTTCTTGGGCCGGGTTTACTGGAATCCGCCTATAAAGAATGTTTGTTTTATAAGATTCAAAAGCTGGGAATTCCTGTTGAGAAAGAAAAACCTTTGCCACTTATATTTGAAGAGGTAAAGCTGGAATGCGGCTATAGGGCTGATTTGTTAGTCGGCAAGAAACTTATTGTAGAAACAAAATCTGTCGCTGCCATGCATGATGTCTATATGGCGCAAATGCTTACCTACCTGAAACTAGCTAAATTGCGATTGGGACTTCTGATAAATTTTAATGTGCCCCTTTTAAAAAACGGAATAAAAAGAATCGTGCGATAATTTTTGTGGGTTCTTTGTGCCTTCTTAGTGTCCTTTGTGTTAAAACTTAAAAGACTTATTTCAGGATATCAATTCCCAGCACCTTCGATATTTTCATCTTCACTTCTTCCAGCTCGCGGTGATGTTCGAGGAGATGATTGAACTCTTCGCCGCTACCATGTGCTTCTTTAATTTTCTTTTGATTCTCTGAAAGCATTTTCATCACCTGCTTGTTCTTCAGGTGATACACTGCCCGTTCCACGCTGTCCTTCAGATTTTTTTCTTCCAGCGGAACAATGATATTGTGCATCGTTTCCCAGTTTTCGCTGAGCAAATAAGCAGGACTTAAAAGCTCCACAGCCATGCTGCTGATGTTCGGGTCTTCACTCGAAAGAAGAAAATCAACTGTGAATTCGCCGGAGTCTTTCATGCATCCGGATACATAACTGAACATTTCTCCGCACACAGCATTTTCAAAAACCATGTGATCCTGCTCTATCTCATCTACGATGAACCTGGAAACTTTTATTGCAGAAATAACCGTTTCTTTTTTTCCCGGGAGATCTGTCGAATCCACTTCATCATAAAAAAGGATATCCTGGTTTCCGAAATTCAGCAGCAGGCGCATGATCTCCCGCTCCTGCATTTCCGAATCACTCTCCTGCTGTGAATGATACGGCTTCAGCACATCCGGCAAAAGCTCGGTAATGTCTTCCGCCGGCATTTCTTTTTTGAGCTGTCCTCTCCTGATCTTATTCAATTCGCTCAGCAGTACCTGCTCGCTGATGTCCATGAGTGTGCTGCAATGTTTCACATAAGTGGCGCGGATAATCTGATCCGGAATTTTTGCAATGGTCTCAACCACTTCACGGATCAACCCGGCTTTGCGCACAGGATCATTTTTGACTTCTTCCAGAAGCAAACTCGTTTTGAAAACAACAAAGTCTTTTGCATTTGCCGTTACAAACTCATGCACTTCACTGCTGCTGTGCTTGCGGCTGTATGAATCGGGATCGTCGCCATCTGGAAAGAGCACAACTTTTACATTGAGTCCTTCCTCCAGCACTAAATCAATTCCGCGCAAGGATGCTTTGATGCCGGCAGGATCACCGTCGTACAGCATCGTTACATTTTTCGTGTAGCGCCCGATCAGGCGGATCTGCTCCACCGTCAATGCCGTTCCGGAAGAAGCAACAACATTTTCTATTCCTGACTGGTACAACGAGATCACATCGGTGTATCCTTCAACGAGGTAACAATTGTCGTGGCGGACTATAGCGTTCTTCGCATAATAAATTCCGTACAACACATTGCTTTTGTGATAGACCTCCGATTCAGGCGAGTTGATGTACTTCGCTGTCTTGTCATCCTTTTTCAGGATCCTTCCTCCAAAGGCAATTACTCTCCCGCTGAGGTTATGAATCGGGAACATCACACGGCCGCGGAAACGGTCAATCAGCTTTTGTTCCTCCGACGCATCTGTTGAATCCTTTTGAACGGACAACCCCGTGCGCACCAGGTATTCTTTTTTATAACCGGCATCGACGGCTGCTTTGGAGAATGCTGACCATTCATTCAAAGAATAACCCAGCTGAAATTTTGAAATTGTTTCGTTGCTGAATCCTCTCTCTTTGAAATAACTTAAGCCAATTGCTTTTCCATCGGCATGATTCAGCAGCTGTTCGGAAAAATATTTTTGCGCAAATGAATTTACCAGGATCATGCTCTCGCGGTCGTCGCGGAGAATAGCCTGCTCCGGGGAAGCAATTTCCTCCTCTATTTCGATGCTGTATTTTTTTGCGATGTAGCGAAGCGCCTCAGGATAGCTGCAATGCTCATGCTCCATGATGAAGTTCACTGATGTTCCGCCTTTGCCGCATCCGAAACATTTGAAAATATTCCGCGCCGGGTTTACATTAAAAGAAGGAGTTTTTTCATTGTGAAAAGGACAAAGCCCGATCAGGTTCACGCCGCGTTTTTTCAGCGACACAAAATCGCCGACTACTTCTTCGATCCTGGCTGTCTCAAATATTTTATCAATGGTGTCCTTATTTATCATTGACCGCTAACTTTTTAAAACGCGTTTCCCCCGGCTTTTTCGGAATCGCGTTGACAATAAACTGTGCGATGGCATTGTAATATTCTTCGCTTCCCAATTGCTCGATATTATAATGCCCTGCTTTTTTTACCAAAATTAAATTTTTTTCTTTCGCCCCGGAAGAATCATACACTGCATATGTTTCAATCGGCGGAACAATCTCATCGTTGTCTCCGCAAATAAACAACGTGGGCGTCTTTACATATTTAATGACTTCAGAAAGATTCAGCTCCGTCAGCTCATACTGGAGCTGTTTTTCCATTGATCGTTCCAGGACAATGTGAAGAATCAGCGACAGATGTCCCCATTTTCTTTTTGCGTAATTGTCGACATACCTGGAAAAATCCGTGAACGGGCTTTGCGCAATGAGCGCTTCACATCGTGTGTCGAGGCTGGCAGCCTGTATAGCGACAGCAGCCCCGATCCCTGATGCAAATATAGCAACGTGATTGGTCTCCGGCTTCCTGAACAGGCTGTCGAGGACAATTTTCAGATCGGCAACTGCAATCATGCCCGGGGAAAATTCCACACCGTCACTGGTACCATGCGCGCGCATGTCGATAGCACAAACATTCAACCCGCGATCATGCATCTGCTTCATCAGGTTCAGGTAATTGATTTTACTCTGGTTGATGTCGTGAACAATGAGCAATGTATTGGCCTCCCTGTCGTCGTTCTGAACGTACCAGCCATGCAGCATTAAACCGTCGGAAGTTTTTATATCAAAGTTTTTGTAAGCGAGGCCAAGCGACGCCGGGCTGAACAACATCGGCAAAGGCCTTCCGAGTGAATCATGCGGGTCAAGCTTTTCCGCTGTAAAGCGTACATACGTTGAATCAACGCGAACAGGATAAATTAAATCAGGGGTGACAAAAAAAGGACAGGCAAAAACAAATGCCGCAAGCAGCAAAAGCAGGGAGGCGATGGAGTAAAAGAATTTGTTCAGGCTCATGTTGCTGAAATTATCCCCCCCGCGAATAAAAGTAACAATTATTTTAAGAACACAAGATGATTGTTAAATTTTCCGCGAACCTGGTTTCACGCAGAGAACCCATGGGAATAGGGGAAACGGAGAAGGTTCACTGCTATTGATCGCGTTCGATGGTGAATTTCACCAGTTCGTGCAGCTTTTCTTTATAGATATTTTCCTCAAACTCATTTAAGATCGCAAATGCCTTGTCGCGGTATTCGTGCATCCGTCCCGTCGCATATTCAATGCCCCCGTTTTGTTTCACGATTGAAATGACTTCTTTCACCTGCGCATTTTCAGTATTGTGATTTTTCATGATGTTGATGACGTGTCGCTTCACACTCCTGTCCGATTTATCCAGCGTATAAATCAACGGCAGTGTCATCTTGCTTTCTTTGATGTCAATGCCGGTAGGTTTCCCGATGATGCCATCAGGACCGTAATCGAATAAATCATCTTTTATCTGGAACGCAATGCCGATGCATTCTCCGAAACGATGCATGCGTTCCACAATTTCGGAGGATGCACCCGCGGAAGCAGCGCCGCATGCACAACAGGAAGCAATCAACGAAGCCGTTTTCTGGCGGATGATTTCGAAGTACACATCTTCCCGGATGTCCAGTCGCCGCGCTTTTTCAATCTGCAGCAACTCACCTTCGCTCATCACCTTCACAGCTCCGCTCACGATCTTTAATAAGTCATGGTCATTGTTATCGACTGAAAGCAACAATCCTTTACTGAGCAGGTAATCCCCGACGAGCACTGCAATTTTATTTTTCCAGAGGGCATTGATGGAAAAAAATCCGCGGCGTTCGTTTGAATCATCCACCACATCGTCGTGCACAAGTGTAGCTGTATGCAGCAACTCGATCAGTGCGGCTGCGCGGTGACTTGCTTCGGTAATGCCTCCGCACATCCCTGCAGAAAGAAAAACGAACATAGGCCGCATTTGCTTGCCTTTCCTTTTCACGATGTAATGCGTGATACGGTCGAGCAGCGGAACAGAACTTTTCATGGAAGCCCTGAACTTTTTTTCGAACTCTTCCATCACGGATGCAATGGGAGCTTTTATTTCGTCGAGTGAGCGGGAACTGTTCATCTTGTCCGTCGAATGACGGGATTGCGAAAGTAGAGGAAAATCTTTTATCTGAAACTGTTATCATTGTACGACTGAATGATCAACATGATTTCAGAAAATAAAGCAGGACAGACTTTTAAAAAAGTTTTATGGCTCGCAGCGGCTATTTTTCTGGTCAAGCTGGCTCTTCTTCCTTTTGCACAAAATACGGACGCCGACGCCGTGTCAAGGGTGTTATTTTCCATGGAGTGGAAAGCGCATCCGGTTTGGATCAAACAAAGCATCTGGGGACCTTTTCATTTTTACCTGAATGGGTTTTTCCTGATGATTGTCAATGATCCCGTTTATGTACCTGCCTTTGTCAATGCATTGTTTTCATGTCTTTCACTTTTCCCGTTTTATTTTTTTGCAAGAAGAGAATTTAACGAGCGGGGTGCTTTCATTGCGACTATTTTTTTTTCAATCTGTCCTATACTCTTCCGCAACAGTTTTCTTGCGCTTGCCGAAACTCCTTATCTTTTTTTTATCGTAGCGGCCATGAACCTGGTTTCAAAAGGAATCCGGGAAAACAAAATATATAATTTTCTATTTGCCGGCCTCTGCATGAGCGCAGCTTCGGGACTCCGGTATGAAGCATGGTTCCTTTTTATCTTGTTTGGAATTGTTATTGTCTTATGTGGTAAATGGAAAGAAGCTTTTTTGTTCGCCGTCATTTCCGGATTGTTCCCTGCTGTCTGGATATTTCAAAGCTATATTTCGACCGGACAATACATGAATAGTTTTAACTGGATGTTCGATGCAGTGAATGATAATAAGCCCTCTGGGTTCGAATCATATCTGAGAAGAATATGGTTCTTTCCCTTTTCATGGATGATTGCGCTGGGACCTCCGTGCGCATTGATAACAATCACTCAAATTACACGGTATTACAAAAAGAAAAATTTCGATTTGAAAAAATCTGCGTGGACAATTCCTTTCTGGATTGTTTTCATACTTTTCATTTTTGCAGCTCTTAAAGGTTCCCTCCTGTTGCAACATCGCTTTACAGGAACGCTTGTAGTGCTGAGCCTGCCGTTCTTTGCATCCTATTTTGAGACAAACACTTCCTCTCGAATAAGGAATGCATGGGTTTTCGGAATTCTTACCGTAGGTCTTTCATTTGCCTGGAACACTTACGGAGTAAAACCTATTCCACGCCTGAAAGATCAGTCAGCACACAACATCGCTGTTATGATTCAGCAGGAAGTGAATTCAAACAGTGGAGTGATTGTCGACTTCTGGACATGGGAAAATACCTACTACATAGCGTTTCTTTCAAAACTTCCATTGAATCACATTGTCATTCTCTCCGGGTCAAAAAACTCCGGCATACAGGAGGAAAGTATCAGCAATGTGGTTCGTGAATATCCAACGGGAATTATCCTGTTAAAAAAAGGTTCAGAGTTGTATCAAAAAAGTGAGCTCGAAAAAGGATCTCTTCGTTTCATTTGGATGAACGTTGTTTTTTCAACTTCGGAATTACTTCATAATGATGACATAATAATATTGAGATACAGTGTTCTCAATACTGAAGACAAGCAAAGGGTTTGAATTGACAACGCAATCCTGTTTTTTCTTCGGTTTATAACAACAGGCATTGACTTGCCTGTCATTATTTTTTTATCTTTGAATATCTCCCTGTGAACGCAAAAACACAAAAACGCATGAAACCCGCGCCGGTTATAGCCATTATTGGCGGAGGCTTTTGCGGTGCTTTTACCGTTGTTCAGCTGTTGAAGCAGGCCACGAAACCCGTTCAAATTTTCCTGATCAATAAAAATTACCCGCATGTAAAAGGCGTTGCTTACAGCACACAGGATGAAAAACATCTTCTCAATGTAGCTGCTGCAAAAATGAGTGCCTTCCCGGATCAGCCGGAACATTTCATGGAGTGGATCAGGAAGAAAAAAAACTGGAAGCATATCACCGATGAGGAGCTGCCTTTTGCCTATCTCCCTCGCAACGAGTACGGGCATTACATCCAGCAGATCTTTGATGATGCCATAAAACAAAAACCTTCTTTTGTAGAATTGACGATTCTGAATGACGAAGCAAAGGACATCATCCCGTTCGTAAACCGATACATGGTGGTGCTGCATGCCAATAAAACCATCACTGCCGACAAGATCGTGCTGGCCACAGGAAATTTTTCACCTGCAGAAGTGCCGATCAAGGACGAGCGTTTTTATACGAGCACAAATTATTTCGGCAATCCGTGGGTTGCATCTGCAACGGAAAATATCAAACCCGACGACACTGTACTGATCCTCGGCACTGGTCTCACCATGCTCGACACAGCGTTAAGCATTGCTTCGGAAGGATTCAAGGGAAAGATCGAAGCACTTTCACGAAGCGGCCTGTTTCCGTTGTATCACAAAAGAAGAAAACCCTACCTGCAGATCCTCGATGACCTGAAGCCACCCTACCGCCTGCGCGAGCTGTATGAAATTTATTTTAAGCACATTGAAAAAGCACTTGCCAGCGGCAACCCGACGGAAGCACTGGTAGATGCCATCCGCCCGAAGACACAGGAAATCTGGATGGGACTTTCGATGCCTGAAAAGGTGCAGTTCATGGAGCACGTGAAGCACTATTGGAATGTTACACGCCATCGCGCTGCTCGTGAAGTGTACGATTCAATTCTTTCGCTCATCGAAAAAAATATTCTGAACGTGAACGCCGGCCGGGTTATCTCGATGGCAGAAACCGGCAATACGATTGAAGTCATCTTCCGTGAAAAGAAAACTCTGAAAAATAAAATCATCCATGTGAACCGCGTTATCAACTGCACGGGACCGGATACAGATATTACAAAGGTGAATGACGAGCTGATCAAAAACCTGCTGGCGCGCGGCTTCATCGCGCCGGATGAGCTGAAACTGGGCATGAATGCGTTGCCTGATGGAAGCATCATCCAGCGCGACAACAGCTTGTCTCCTTTTTTATTTACAGTAGGCACCAGTCTGAAAGGAATTCTCTGGGAAAGCACGGCTGTTCCGGAACTCCGCTCACAGGTGCAGCTGCTGGCAACTCAATTGCTGCGGCAATTGTTTGTTACGGAATCGTCGAAGAAAAGAATTAACCAATGATTTTTCCCGGGATTATATTTCCAAAGATTTTTTCGCTCATCATATTTTTATAATGTCATCCCTTCGGGATTTAATTTCAATGTCGATGGCTTGTCTATAATAATATCATCCCTTCGGGATTGTCATCATCACTTCCGGATTTAATTCCCTTCACTTCTTGTCTGATTAAAAATTTATCTGTAAATAATACCATTGCAGGAAACCCGAAGGGTTATAACTATTATCGAAAGTATACATCAACTTAAGATAACCCAGAAGGGGTGGCATATTCATGTACCGGAATTTAAAGACAAGGAAAAAGAGAATAGGAAATCGGTAATCCTAAAAAAGCATTCTCCTTTATTCAGTAATGATAGCTTTCTTCACAAACTCCTGTCCATCTTTTTCAAAGCATACAAAATAAATTCCCGCATCCAGGTTTTTATCAATGGAATATTGATGCTTCCCGGCATTCAACATCGAATTAGAAAGTGTTGAAACATTTTGTCCAAGCGCATCCATGATTTTCAAAGCGACGAATGCATTTTTATCAAGCTCAAACCGGATGTCAAATTTTCCTGCCGTAGGGTTAGGAAAAATGTTGAATGAATTTTCAAACTGAATATCCTGTCGGACACCGGCAACGATTCCGCTGACATTGATATCATCGATGTATATATTATTTCCCCTGCCGCATGTGTTCCTGAATTTGAATCTTACGTTGGGCTGGTTATGATACGGTATAATGTTGACGTGTTCCTGACGCCATTCGGTGGAAGCAGGAACAAAAGGCAAAGGGGTAATGGGGGCGGTAGCCAGGTTGTAACCCGGTTTTGAATAACGCATCGTCCATGTCATCCCGCAATTGAGGCTGACAAAAACCTGGAGTACATCGTTGAAGCTGGTATCGCGTTGTGCATGCGCCAGCTTGAAGTCGAGTGACAACGATGAAACGGCCGAGAGGTCGACTGCAGGCGTAATATAATCGTCAGTCTCTCCACGGCTGTTGCCTGAAAAATTATTGATCATGATGGATGCTGATCCGGAAACCGATGCAAATGTATCCCGCACCCATGTATTGTGGCCATCAGGATTTAGCACGTAGGAATCCGTGTAAGGAAAGCCCGTGGCTTCAAAGCTTTCAAAGAAGGGTACTGTACCCACAGGCGGGCCGTTGACTATCACGAGGTAAGTCTTGGTAATGGAATCTGAACCGGTTGCATTTCCTGTAGTAAGTGAAACTTCATAGATCCCTGCTGTATCATATAATACAGAAGGAGACGCAACTCCTGATGTCGGTGGATTCCCCCCGGGAAAGCTCCAGCTCCAGGTCGCAGGAGTTCCATTCCAGGAAAGGTCGGTGAACTGGACAACGCCACCGACACATATTTCGCGACGGTCGACACGAAAATCTGTAACGGGTGCACAAAGTTGCGGCGCAGATCCATCCGTCCCTGTTGCAACAAGGTTAGCGGGCGACCATAAATTAATTCTTCCCTGTATAGAGGAATTAAGCGATGCCTGCATTCTTATCTTTTGTCCTTCGGTGAACATGCTCGAGCAGTCAGAGTAATCCATGTAGTTCTGAACATTGTCGAGCACGCTGCCACACGTAGCTCCATTCAGGTTACAAGTAGTCCACCCGATTGTCACCGGCGTATCTGAAACACTGTCATCACCGCATGCTACACCAGGATCATTTGTATCTCCCCATGTATGCGTCAGGTTGAAATAATGACCGACTTCATGTGTAAGCACTCTCGATCTTCCGACACTACTGGTGCCCACGCTGCCCACATAATGAGAAAGCATGATGACTCCGTCAGCACCAAATGGCGCTGTTCCCGGGTAATATGCATAGGCAACCACTCCGCCTTGCAGGTCGAGCGATGCAACAACCCAAACGTTCAGGTAAGCGCTGTCGGGCCATGGATGAAGTTTTGAAAAATCATCAGCGTGATACGTGAGCATGGACGGAATGTGTTCAATTCCATTTGTACAATTTCCGTTCGGATCAATTGTAGCCAGCCGGAATTCAATTTCACAATCTGCGAGGATGGGTTTGAACGCAGGCACAATGGAAGCAGTGTCGTAACTCCTGCCCCTGAAATCATCATTCAGGATCCGCACCTGGTCGATCACCTGTGCATCTGAAATATTTTCTCCTCCGTAATTATGGATGATGTGAAAAACAACTGGGATGATGTACACCTGGCCGGCAGTGTGGTTTCCAGAAGAGCGCCGCGCATTGAATTGTTTGGTTTGGCGTTCGAGCGCCTGTCTCACCTCGAGAATTTCAGGATGATTTTTAATACGCTCACGGTACACATCGCTCGTATAGCAACCGATATGCTGTGCAAACAGCACAGCCGGAAATAAAAGAAGAGCAACGGCAATCGCCGGAATTATTTTCTTCACAAATATTTTAAAAGGAACCCGGTCGACAGACAAGACGATAACCTTATTCGATGACCAGTTTTTTAACAGTGAATATTTCACCCGCTTTGAGACTGATGAGATAAATTCCTTTACTCAGTCCCGTGCCATCAACCTGGTATTCGTGATAGCCTTCGCTCAAGTGTTCGCGCACAACCGACTTCACTTCCTGTCCGAGCAGATCGGATATTTTGATTTCAGTTTTATCGGCTTGTGGAAGATCAAAAGAAATATGAAACATATCTTCAGAAGGATTCGGGAAGACCTCGTAGTTGAGGCCTGCAATTGCCGCCTCCTGTGTTCCGCTCAGAACTGAATCAAGCGTGATGTTAATATCATCGATGTAGATATTGTTGTCGCCTCCGCTTGTAAATTCAAATTTAACTCGCGCTGATGGCTTATTCGCGATCTGTGAAACGTTGACAGTAACAAGCGCCCAGTCGGCCTGCGAAGTCGGTGTAAATGCGCCCGTGACAGTCGCATGTGTTATAAGCTGCGCTCCTTGCAGGGTTCTGCGAAGCGTCCACGATTTCCCGCAGGAAGTAGATATATATATTTTAAGCAGGTCGGTTTTTGTTACATCCTTTCTTGCGTATGCCATCCTGAATGTAAGGGATGGATTAATATATCCCTGGGTATACATCGCCGGAGTCACATATGCATCTACCAATCCCGCCTGGCTTTGATTGTAATTCAGAAATTTTAAACAAGCCGTTCCGGAGTAACCGGCATTTGTTACACGCTGCCATTGGTTACCGGCGCTGTTAATAATGTATCCGTCGCCGGGGAAAGTTCCTGCTGTTTCAAAATCATCAAAATAATCCGGGTTAAAAAGTGGAGCTCCTGTGGCTGTCACGACCTGCGTTTTAGTAATCGAATCTGAACCGCTTGAATTGTATACAACCAGCTTTGCATCATGAGTGCCCGGAGTTACGAAAGTGACATAAGGATTTTTCTGTGTAGAAGAAGAAGGCGAACCTGTTGGAAAGGTCCAGATGTAATTGATGGTATCCGAATTATAAGCATTGGACATAAACTGGATTGAATCCCCTGCACACAAGCGATCCCTGTAAGGATAAAAATCAGCAACCGGTTTACAAAGTTGGGGAGGACTGCCATCTGTTCCGGTAGCAGCCAGGTTGCTTGGCTGCCATAAGCTGTCGCGGCCTCCCATAGCAGAATTGAGCGCTGCTACCATCCTTGCCTTCTGACCATACGTAAACATGCAGTCACAGTAAGAGTAGTCCATGTAATTCTGGAAATTCTCATTCACACCCGTTGCGCAGACATCGTAATTGGAAGAAGGACAATGATCCCATCCTTTCGTAATAGGTGTATCATTCACATTATCGTCTCCGCATGCCACACCGGGCTGATTAGTATTCCCCCATGGATGACTCAGGTTAAAACAATGACCAATCTCATGTGTAAGTGTACGTGAACCATTCACGGTTCCCGTGCCGATGCTTCCTACGTAATTTGAAAGAGCGATTACACCATCATAAATATTTAGCGGCGCTGATCCCGGTTTGTAAGCATAAGCGGCAGCAGTGGCATGCGCCGCGCTGAAGGCCGCAACAGTCCATATATTCAGATACTTGGTGTGATCCCAGGAATTAAATTTTGCAAGATCATCACCGATATAAGTACGGAAGGATTCGATACGTTCAATACCGCTTGTACAATTTCCGTTCGGGTCGATTTTAGCAAGACGAAATTCAATTTCTATGTCTGCCGAAAGCTGTTTAAATTCATTAATAATATTGACCGTATCCGCATTAAGCCGGCGGTAATCACGGTTGAGAATATTCACGGCATCAATGACCTGTGCATCGCTGATGTTCTCAGGACCATATTCATGAATGATGTGAAACACCAGTGGAATGATATAAACCGTCGATGTCGTTCCGTTTGCATGCATTCTTCTTTCAGAACCATGACTTTGAATAAAATCCCGGGTAAACTGCTCGAGTTGCTGCTCCCGCTGAAGGATTTCCGGATGCGCTGCTACCGCCTCATGGTACATCTCATCGGTGTGACAATATTTACGCTCCTGGGCGCGCAAAGAAAAATTGAACAGCAATAAAAATGAAACCAGGATTGCTGGCATGTAGATTTTTCTCATGTTAAGAAGTTCTGAATTTGCTTTTGAAGCCAGTAAATATAGTAGTAAATTTTATTTAACCCACAAAAAACGTTCGGGCTTAACAATATTGACACATGGCTGACAATTACCCGATTGCCTGGCGCAAATCTTCAATTAAATCATCGGCATCCTCTACACCGATGCTAAGCCGGAGCAGTGAATCGACAACGCCCGCTTTTTCACGGATTTCTTTGGGTATTGAAGCGTGGGTCATGGAGGCGGGATGACCGATGAGCGATTCCACGCCACCCAGCGATTCCGCCAATGCAAATAATTTTGTTCTTCCGGCCATTTGAAATGCTTGATCCATCGAATTTCCTTTCAGGGTGAATGAAAGCATGCCGCCGAAATCACGCATTTGTTTTTTTGCGAGAGCATGGCCGGGATGATCAGGGAAACCGTGCCAGTGAACGCGTTCTACTTTCGTATGCGATCGAAGGAACATCGCTATTGCTTTTCCATTGCTGCAATGACGCTCCATTCGGAGATGTAATGTTTTGATTCCGCGCAGTGCAAGAAAGCTGTCCATCGGCCCGGGCACAGCACCGCATGAATTGGCGATGAATGCAAGCCGCTCCTGCAAAGAATCATCATTGGTGCAGGTCGCACCCATCAAGAGATCAGAATGACCGCCGATGTATTTTGTGACGGAGTGCATCACGATGTCAGCGCCAAGATCAAGCGGAGTTTGAAGGTAAGGAGATGCAAAAGTGTTATCCACTGCAAGCAACAGCTTGTGTTGCTTCGCAATCTGTCCACACATCGCCAGGTCGATGATGTTCATCATCGGGTTCGTGGGAGTTTCCACCCAAAGCATTTTGGTTTGAGCGTTAATATGCTTTTGGATGTTTTCTGCACTGTGCATGTCGATGAAATGAAAAACGATTCCATAATGCGAAAACACTTTCGTGAACATGCGGTAGGATCCGCCATATAAATCATCGGTGGCAATTACTTCATCGCCGGGGCGAAGCAGCTTGATGATGGCATCTGTGGCTCCCATGCCGCTGCTGAAGCACAAGCCATGTTTTGCATTCTCAAGTGAGGCAATACACTTTTCAAGAGCGATGCGTGTCGGATTTTTTCCACGCGCGTAAGCATAGCCTTTATTTTTCCCGGGACTTTCCTGCACATATGTTGATGTCTGGTAAACAGGAGTCATGATGGCGCCGGTGCTGGGATCAGGTTCCTGGCCTGCATGGATTGCTTTCGTTCCGAATTTCATTTGAGAAAATTTAGGAAGCAAAGATAGGTTAACAATGACCAATGCATCAATGACGCAATGATCAAATAATTTTCAAAAAATAATTTTCAAAATGACTTCCTGTTCAACGCGTTATTAAATATTGAAAATCAGACATTGATTGTAAATTGATCCACTGGTCATTGACCATTAACTAGTGTTAATTCCTATTTTTGCGGAATGCAATTCAGCGACATCATAGGCCAGGGCGAAGTAAAGCAGCGCCTTGCGCATTCGGTAAATGAAAACCGTGTGAGCCATGCGCAGCTTTTTCTCGGGGCGGAAGGTTCCGGCAATCTTGCCATGGCGATTGCATATGCTCAGTACATCGTTTGCGAAAACAAAACCGGGAATGATTCCTGCGGTGCCTGTGCCGCCTGCATCAAGATGAAAAAGCTGGTGCATCCTGATGTTACTTTTTCTTATCCCGTTGCACCGAGGGAAAAAATAACAAAACCAAAAAGTGTCGACTTCGTGGAAGAATGGCGCAAAGCCGTTCTCGCAAATCCATATATGAATTTCAACGACTGGGTTGAATTCCTCGACATTGAAAACAAGCAGGGTATTATTTCGGTGGAAGAAAGTGCTGATATCATCCGGCGGTTAAGCCTCAAGAGTGTCGAATCAGGTTACAAAATTGTCATCATCTGGCAGCCGGAAAAGCTGAATGTCGCGGCGGCTAACAAACTATTGAAGATTATCGAGGAGCCCCCGGACAAAACATTGTTCCTGCTTGTTGCGCAAAATCATGAGCAGATTATTTCCACCATTTCATCGCGCACCCAGCTTATTAAAATAAACAGGATTTCTGAGAATGAAATGCTTGAAAACCTGGTCAGCATTCATGGTGTGACAAAAGATGTCGCAAAAAAAATCGTTCACCGCGCCGATGGAAATTACAGGGAGGCCTTGCTGATGATCAGCAACGACCCCGACGAGGAAGACGATGCAAAAATGTTTCTCAGCTGGATGCGGAACTGCTGGCAGGCCAACCTGCCGGGAATTTCAGAGTTTGCCGATTCGATGTCAAAAACCGGCCGCGAAAAACAAAAAGTTTTTTTGCAGTCCGCGCTTCGTTATACGCGCGAATGCCTCGTAATAAATTATGCCGATCACTCCATGATCAAAATCGAAGGCAAGGAGTTTGAAGACTTTAAAAAGTTTGCACCGTTCGTTCACAAAAAAAATGCGGATCAATTTACCGATGAGCTCAACAAGGCGCATTTTCACCTTGAGAGAAATGCGAATTCAAAAATCCTTTTTACAGACCTTTCTCTCACCATGCACCGGCTCCTGAAGATGAAATCGTAACCGATTGTTATCTTTGTCATCCATTACACTACGATTCTATTTTACCAATAATTAACCTCGATGGGTTGCAGTTCGTGCAGTACAGATAAAGACGGAAAAACGGGCGGATGCCGTAACAACGGCACTTGCGGCACCGGCGGATGCAACAAGCTGAATGTATTCAACTGGCTGACGGATATGTCATTGCCCGCCGGCCAGGCGCCTTTTGATGTTGTAGAAGTCCGCTTCAAAGGAAGCCGAAAGGAGTTTTACCGCAACAAGGAAAACATTTCGTTGAAATCAGGTGACGTCGTTGCCGTGGAAGCGATGCCGGGTCATGATGTCGGCGTTGTATCGCTGGCAGGTGAGCTCGTCCGTTTTCAGCTAAAGAAAAAAGGCCTCACTGAAAACTCCGACCAGATCCGGACGCTATACCGGAAAGCAAAGCAAAACGAAGTTGAAAAATGGTACGAGGTAAAAGGAATTGAGACCACCACCTTAAGCCGTACGCGTACCATCATACAGAACCTGAAGCTGAGCATGAAGCTGAGCGATGTGGAATTCCAGGGCGACGGAAAAAAAGCAACTTTTTATTATACCGCTGACGACCGCGTTGATTTCCGCGAGCTGATAAAAAAGCTCGCCGAAGAATTTCACGTACGTGTTGAAATGCGGCAGATCGGAATGCGACAGGAAGCAAGCCGCCTCGGCGGAATCGGTTCATGTGGAAGAGAATTGTGCTGCGCAACATGGCTCACCGATTTCAAAACAGTTTCCACCAGCGCTGCACGTTACCAGAATCTTGCGCTTAACCCGGCAAAGCTCGCCGGGCAATGCGGCAAATTAAAGTGCTGCCTGAACTACGAGCTAGACAGCTACCTCGATACATTGAAAGATTTTCCGAGCACAAACATTGTTATCGAAACTGAAAAGGGAAGAGCATCGCACAGGAAAACGGATATCTTCAAACGCCGCATGTGGTATGCATACGATCAGACGACCGATAGCCGGGAAGGAAGAGAAATGTCGGAAGGCGGCGGAGAAGGCGGCAACTGGATTCCATTATCGGTGGATCGTGTAAAAGAAATTATCGCTCTCAACAAGCAGCAGGTCAAGCCCGTTGATTTAAAAGATTTTGAAGAAGAAGAAGAAATCGATACCACTCCTGATTTTGAAAATGTAGTCGGGCAGGATCGTATCGACCGGATGGATAAAAAAGGAAAAAAGAAAAAGAAGAAGAAAAAGAAAAGCGGGGCGGAGGCGAGCGGGCAACAACAAGGCGGACGTCCTCCCCAACAAGGGCAGCCGCAACAAGGTGGTCGTCCTCCTCAGGGACAAGGCCAACCTCAACAAGGACAGCAACCCCGACAACAAAACAGGCCTCAACAGGGAAAGCCACAAGGACAACAGCAGCAGCAAAACAAACCACAGCAACAGCGGCCGCAGGGACAACAACAGAGAAATCCTCAGCAGCAAAATAAACCGCAGGGAAACCGGAATCCGCAACAACCGAATCAACCACAACAGGGCGGACAAAATCAAAACCAGCAAAACAGGAATCGTCCGCAACGGCAGCAGCCACCGAGAGAAAATCCTCCTGCATCTCCGGACAATAAAGAATAAGGCGACCACGAAGGCACGAAGGCACCAGGTGATGTTATGAAACTACACAGGATCTTTTTTTTATTGCTTCCTCTTCTCGCTTCCTGTGACCGCAATGTCGTATTTGAAAAAAACATCAAGCTTCCCGAAAACCGCTGGGAGATGAACAATCCCATCCGCCTCGATGCAGAAATAACTGACACGGTTTCGCTCCACAACATTTACATCAACATTCGAAACGCAGGCGGTTACCAGTTCAGCAACCTCTATCTTTTTTTTACGACACATACTCCAAAAGACGAAGAGGCGCGCGACACCGTTGAGCTGACGCTGGCCGATGACCGCGGCCGATGGCTGGGCGATGGTTCAGGCGATATCTGGGACAACCGGATTTTATTCAAAAGAAATTTTCGTTTTCCGCAATCCGGCACTTATCATTTCGAGCTGCAACAGGCAATGCGTGTTAATCCGTTGCCGCAGATTATGGATGCGGGGTTGAGGATTGAGAAGGTGAAATGAGATTGCGAAGTGAACAAAATTTCGAATTGCGTCATTGCTATTAACAGGTTCCTGGTTCTTAGTTCCTGGTTGGCTGCTTATAAAGAGCGAAACAAAGAACTAAGAACCAGGAACTTTTTATTTTAACTTTTCTCTAACACGCCCCGTTTCCCAACTTGTTTTTATTATTATAATTTCGTCGTCTCAAAAGCGAATTCTAAAATTCATTCTCATGAAAAAAATAGTACTACTCATGGCGTTATTACTTGTTACCCTGGGCAGCAGCTTTGCAGGGGACAACACTGACGAAAAAATTCTTCCCTACCCCATTCACCAGAAAAAGCTGGCGAACGGTGTAAACGTGGTCACTGTTCCCTACGACAGTCCCGGCCTTGCTGCCTTTTACATTGTGATCCGTGCGGGTTCACGGGATGAAATTGAAGCCGGGCATACGGGCTTTGCACATTTCTTCGAGCACATGATGTTCCGCGGAACAGAAAAATATCCGAAAGAAAAATACAGTGAAGTATTGAAAAGCACCGGTGCTTCCGCGAATGCGAATACAAGTGTTGACCGCACGCTGTATCACATGACCGGCAGCGCTAACAAGCTGGAGACGATGTTCGAGATTGAATCCGATCGTTTCCAGAACCTGAAATATTCCGTGCAGGATTTTAAAACTGAAGCCGGCGCCGTGAAAGGCGAGTACACAAAAAACTCAGCAAGCCCGTATGTTCAGCTCGATGAAAAAATAAACGAGACCGCTTTCAGCAAACATACCTATGCGCATACTACGATGGGTTATTTCAAAGACATTGTCGACATGCCGAATCAATACGACTACTCCATCGAATTCTTTAAACGTTTTTATCGCCCGGAATACGCGACCATTATCGTTGTGGGTGATGTAACACCTGAACGTGTCGAGGGTTTGTCAGAAAAATATTTCGGCAAATGGCAACATGGAGATTATTCTTCGAAAATTCCTGTCGAGCCTCCCCAGGCTGAAACACGTTATACGCATATCCAGAAGTCAGGCTTTCCTCCTCACCTCAGCTTAAATTACAAAGGCCCTGCATTTGATGACAGGGCGATGGACATGCCGGCGCTTGATGTATTGTGTTCGATTTTGTTTTCAGAAAAAAGCGAGCTCTACAAAAAGCTTGTGCTCAATGAGCAAAAGGTCCGTTCCATACAGGGAGGAGCATATGATTCCCGCGACCCGAATCTCATCAGCATCGAAGCGTCTCTTGTAAAAGCGGAAGACATGCAATATGTCAAAGATGAAATCACGAAGGCACTGGAGGCAGCAAAAACTCTGAAGCCGGATGCGCAGGTGCTGGCTGATACCAAATCACATTTGAAATACAGCTTTGCGATGGGCATCGATAACCCTACCGCCATTGCAGAATCTCTTTCGCATTATACCTGGCTCACCGGTGATCCTGAATCATTGAATCGTTTGTATTCGATGTACGATAAAGTGACGATAGATGACCTCGTGATGGTCGCAAAGAAATACTTTGTGCCGAATGCGCTGACGGTGGGAACGATTTCGCCTGCAACGGATGTAGGTGTGAAATAGAAACCAGAACCAGGACAAAAGAATCAAGACACTAAAGTTCCGGTGGATTAAAAAGAACCAGGACACAAAAAAAGTAAATATGAAAACTAAACTATACTCCATTTTAATTTTAATGCTTGCGGCGATGATGGCAAACGCACAGGAAGTCGTTGAACTGAAACTTCCGAAATCGAATAAGATCGTCATCAAGCTGATGTTTAAGAACGGATCCATCTGCGACCCGGTAGGAAAAGAAGGACTGACATCGCTTACGACTGCTACTGTAAGCCTGGGTGGCACGAAAGATCTTACGTATGCACAGATCACTGATAAAATTTATCCATGGTCTGCATACTATTCTTCTTCCTGCGACAAAGAAGTTTCGGTATACACTTTTGAAGTTCCGAAGGCTTTCCTTGACCAGTTTTACCCGATCCTGAAAGGGCTGATGCTCACTCCGGCTTTTTCGCAGGATGATTTTGACCGGGTGAAATCCAACCAGCAGAATTATGTTGACCAGGTTGTTCGCGCTTCTTCTGATGAGGAATACAGCAAGAAAGAGCTGGAAGATTTTCTTTTCCGCGGAACGAATTACGAGCATCTCACAGCAGGTACTTCACAAGGTTTAAAATCGATTACGCTGGAAGATGTGAAATCACATTACAAAAATTTCTATACACGGAATAACCTGACCATCGGTATTGCCGGGAATTATTCACCGGAATTTCTTTCAAAGCTGAAGGCGGATATGAGCGCACTTTCCCCCGTGATGCCTGTTATTCCTCAGCCCGGAAAAGCAAAAATGCCTGACGGTCTCAATGTTGAAATTGTTTCGAAGGACAATGCACTTGGCTCCGCCATTTTCGCCGGCTTCCCGATCGACATTACCCGTGCGAAAGATGATTTTGCTGCGCTGATGGTTGCCAATTCATGGCTCGGTGAACACCGTAAATCTTATTCCCGCCTGTACCAGAAAATCCGCGAAGCACGTTCGATGAACTACGGAGACTATACTTACATCGAGTGGTACCAGAACGGTGGCGCAAATATGTTACCTGTTTCGGGCGTTCCGCGCACATCAAATTATTTCAGCATCTGGATCCGCCCGGTGCAGACAGCAAAGGGATTGAAAGGACAGTATCCAGAGCTGAGTGATCTCACTGTCGGCCATGCACATTATGCTTTGCGCATGGTGATGAAAGAAATGGACAACCTCATCCAGAAAGGAATGACGCAGGAAAACTTTGAGCAGACGCGCGACTTTTTGCGTAGCTATATGAAACTCTACATTCAAAGCCCGGAACGCCAGCTCGGCTTCCTCATGGATTCACGCTTCTATGGCCGCAAAGATTATATCATGGAAATGGATAACCTGCTTTCAAAGCTGACGCTTGCCGATGTAAACACTGCGATCAAAAAATACTGGCAGACAAAGAACATGGATATCGTCATCATCACCGATAAAAGCGAAGCTGAACCTTTGGCAAAAAATCTCAGGGAGAATGCTCCTTCACCGATGTCTTATTCCAACAACCTGAAATCTGCTTTGTCGCAGGATATTCTTGAAGAAGATAAAACGGTTGAGAAATACCCGATGCCCGTTAAGAGCGTAAAAGTGGTAAGCTCCGATGATACGTTCCGCACAACGGAGGCTTCTAAGTCAAGCAAGGGAACGCTGAGGATCGAGAAATAGAAAACTGTTTACCGTTTACACGAATTTTTTTTGCCGCAGATTAACAGATTAGAATTCATGATTTCTCTGAATTAAATCTTTAATCTGCGGCAATTTTTTTATCCTATAAAACCAAAAGGTTGCCGTTGTAGCGAACCTCGTCATCAACGAGAAGCTGGAAAGTGTACGAACCGCCTTTCAAACCGGCCTTCTCTATTTCAACCTGGTTGCCGCGGATGCTTTTTACCTGTTTTACTTTTTTACCCTTTTTGTCAAACAACAGGAAATCAAACTCCTCGTTGCAGTCGTTCTGGAAATAAAGAATGCTTTTGTCTTTTACAGGATTCGGTGAAAGCAAATACCCTTTTTCGCCGTAATCATAAAGATGAATCTTAATTATTTCGGAAGAGGCCAGGTTCACCAGGTCGAGCCGGTAATAGTTGTCTGCATTTTTCACCGGCGCAATGTCGGTGAATGAATATGTTTCGTCTTTCGCGCTGCCGCAAACGCCTGTCAGGTGGCCAATTTCCGTAAAGTCTTTGCTGTTCGCCGAGCGAAGAATTTTTACTCCATCGCAGGTGCAACCTCCGCGGATTACAAACGTAATCCTGATAATCTTCCCTGTCTGGAGCCCGTTAAAATGCACCAACGGTTTAATTTCCTGCGCAACGACGGAAAAAGAGAAGAATAAAAAAGAAATGATAACCGCAGGAAATTTATTTTGCATGAAACGTAAAGATAAAAAATATTGCCAAACAGGGAACGTTGTAATGGCGGGGTAGTGGGTCAGTTTAATTATACTGATTAATTCTTTGAGAGCTTTGCGCCTTTGCGTGAGATTATTACTCGCAAAGGCACTTCGTGAGAAAGTATGTACAAATCAAACTGACCCACTACCAATGGCGGAAACACCAAAAGACCCTTTTTAAATTTTGTTACTTTTACCCGGTTACACTCATCTAACATATTCATTTAACTGACTATCTCCTTCATGCCGAAGAAGACCTTCGATCACCGGTTTAAAAAATATCTCATCGCTTTCTGGGCGATCATACTTTTTCCTTTCATCGGCTTTACATTATTTATTTTCCTGGTTTCAAAAGGAAGCTTTGGTGAGCTTCCCACTTTTGAAGAACTGGAAAACCCGAAAAGTAATCTCGCATCTGAAATTATTTCCGGCGACCAGGTGATACTTGGTAAATATTATGTGCAAAACAGGACGAACGTTCATTACACAGAACTGTCTCCGAATCTTATCAAGGCATTAAAGGCCACAGAAGACATTCGCTTCGAAGACCATTCAGGTATTGATCTTCGCGGCTTGTTCCGGGTTCTTTTTAAAACTGTTTTTGCGCAGCAGGAATCTTCAGGCGGCGGGAGCACCATCACGCAGCAGCTTGCAAAAAATCTTTTCCACGACCGCCCGGATACAAAATGGGAGCGCGTGGTACAGAAAATCCAGGAATGGATTATTGCCGTGCGGCTCGAACGCAACTATACAAAGGAAGAAATCCTGGCGATGTACCTCAACACCGTTGAGTTCGGCAGCAATGCATTCGGAATCAAATCAGCTTCCAGAACTTTTTTCAACAAAACGCCGGATGTCCTGAATGTGCAGGAAGCTGCGATACTGGTCGGCTTGCTGAAGGCGCCTACATTATACAGTCCTGTTCGCAATCCGAAAAATTCCCTCGAGCGAAGAAATACTGTGTTCGCGCAGATGAAAAAATATAAATTTCTCGGTGACCACGAGTTCGATTCTTTAAAAGCATTGCCGATCCAGCTTCATTACCAATCGGAAGATCACAACTATGGACTGGCTACTCACTTCCGTGAAGTGCTGCGCAGTGAAATGCTTCAATGGTGCAGGGATCATAAGAAAGCTGACGGGCATCCATACAACCTCTACACCGACGGTTTAAAAATTTATACAACCATCGACTCTCACATGCAGCGTTACGCTGAAGAGGCGATGCAGGAACATCTTGCTGAATTGCAGAAAGCTTTTTTTATTCACTGGAAAGGACGTGAGCCGTGGGCCGAACACAAGGAAATCATTACCGATGCAATGAAGAAAAGCGACCGCTACATTGCATTGAAAGATTCCGGGTTCAATGCAAAAGAGATTGAAAAGATATTCAACAAAAAAGTAAAGATGACGGTCTTTTCCTGGCGGGGTGACGTGGATACGATGATGACTCCACTCGACAGCATCAAATATTACAAGATGATTTTGCAAAGCGGGTTCATGTCGATGGAACCACAAACCGGTTATGTGAAAGCATGGGTCGGAGGATTGGACTACCGATATTTCAAATACGATCACGTGAAAGACGGCAAGCGACAGGTGGGTTCTACATTCAAAGCATTTCTCTACGCGCTTGCTATGCAGGAGGGATATTCGCCTTGTTATAAAATTCCGGATGTTCGCGTAACGATCCCGATGCCTCCTCCCCAACCGGATTGGTCGCCTGAAAATGCAGACGGTCCGCCTAGTGGTAAAATGATGACCCTTAAATACGGATTGGCGGAATCAGTCAATTGCCTGTCAGCATACCTCATGAAACAGTTTGGTCCACAGGCCATGATTGATGTTGTACGCAAAATGGGAATCACCACTCCTATTGACGCAGTTCCTTCCATTTGTCTTGGCACGTGCGATGTTTCCGTTTACGAAATGGTGAGCGCCTATTCAACTTTTGCAAATAAAGGCGTGTGGACAGAACCGATTTACTGGACACGCATAGAAGATAAAAACGGGAATGTTTTACAGGAAAGGGTTCCAAGAAAAGTGGAAGCCATCAGCGAAGAAACAGCGTACCTCATGCTGAACCTGCTCGAGGGAGTTGTGCAATATGGAACCGGGGCACGTTTGCGGGGACCGCAATACAAGTTTACAAATCCGATTGCAGGTAAAACCGGCACCACGCAAAATCAAAGTGATGGCTGGTTCATGGGCATGGTTCCAAATCTAGTGTCGGGATGCTGGGTAGGCTGCGAGGACCGCATTGTTCATTTCAGATCTCTCGAACAGGGACAAGGTGCGCGTACAGCGCTCCCGATCTGGGCGCTATTTATGAAAAAAGTATACGCCGATAAAAACCTGAAAGTCTCAACAGGAAGTTTTGAAAAGCCATCGCAACCTATCACGGTTGAGCTTGACTGCGACAAATACAAGCAGCCCGGTGAAGACGAAAAAAATCCCGAGAAAAGTTTTTAATTAATGGTTACTGGATGAATTCTCAAGCGAAGTTAATCCGCTTGTAATTTCTTTTTCGCGTATTCGTACATTCGTACTCGTTCGTAACATTAGTACATTCGTACACGATTCGTAATTCGTATTTTGTAATTCGTACCTCTATGAATAAGGTTGTAAAAAATGCCGACGATGCCATCCGCGATCTCAAAGATGGAATGACACTGATGGTCGGCGGATTTGGCCTCTGTGGCATTCCTGAAAACTGTATTGCAGCACTCGTCAGGAAAAAGGTAAAAGGGCTGACGTGTATTTCAAACAATGCAGGTGTCGATGATTTCGGTCTTGGACTTTTGCTTCAGCAGCGGCAGATAAAAAAAATGGTTTCATCCTATGTCGGTGAGAATGCAGAATTCGAGCGGCAGATGTTAAGCGGTGAGCTCGAGGTTGAGCTGGTTCCGCAGGGAACACTTGCTACACGTTGTCTTGCTGCCGGCTACGGAATGCCGGTGGTATATACTCCCGCCGGTGTCGGAACGGAAGTGGCGGAAGGAAAAGAAGTCCGCAACTTCAAAGGAAAAGACTACCTGATGGAATATGCATTCGAAGCCGACTTCGCTTTGGTAAAAGCATGGAAGGGTGATGAGCATGGCAACCTCGTCTTTCATGAAACCGCGAGGAACTTTAATCCACTCATGGCAATGGCAGGGAAAATAACCGTCGCGGAAGTGGAACAGCTTTTACCTCCCGGCACCATTCATCCTGATCATATACATACACCGGGGATTTATGTGCATAGGATTTTTGAGGGGGCGAACTATGAGAAGAGGATTGAGCAGCGAACTGTAAGAAAGAAATAATTTGATGATTTGATAATTTGATGATGTGCTGATGTGCTGATGTGCTGATGAGCTGATTTATTTTTATTAACCTTTTTATTAATCCTTAAAAACTTTTTAATCATGCAGACAAATAGAGAAAACCTGATTGTAAAACTGACACTTGATTTTGCTCTTTCGATTATTCGATTCACCGAAGAATTGGAATCGAAACGAAAATTTAATTTAGCTAACCAATTGTTTCGTTCCGGGACATCAATTGGAGCAAATGTTAAAGAAGCGCAAAACGCCGAGAGTAAAAATGATTTTATTCATAAGCTAAAGATTGCCGCTAAGGAAGCAGACGAAACTGAATATTGGTTATTACTTTGTCACCACTCTGAAAACTACCCCGCTCCCAAGTCGCTTCCGGATCAGCTAAACTCCATTAGCAAAATTCTTTCAAAAATAATTTCAACATCAAAAAAGTAAATTTTCAGCGCCTAATCAGCACATCATCAAATTATCAAATCATCAAATTATTATGCTCGACAAAACAGGCATCGCAAAACGCATCGCAAAAGAAATCAAAGACGGCTACTACGTAAATCTTGGAATCGGGATTCCTACACTCGTGGCGAATTATATACCGGAAGGAATGGATGTGGTGCTGCAATCCGAAAACGGTTTGCTTGGAATGGGACCGTTTCCTTTTGAAGGAGAAGAAGATCCTGACCTCATCAATGCAGGGAAGCAAACCATTACAACCGTTCGGGGCAGCGCGTTCTTTGATTCTGCGATGAGCTTTGGAATGATTCGCGCGGGCAAGGTGGATCTCACCATTCTCGGTGCAATGGAAGTAAGCGAAGACGGTGACATCGCCAACTGGAAAATTCCCGGTAAGATGGTGAAGGGAATGGGCGGCGCGATGGACCTCGTTGCATCTGCAAAAAATATTATCGTGGCTATGCAACATGTCAACAAAGCGGGAGAATCAAAATTGCTTCCCAAATGTGAGCTGCCGCTGACAGGAAAAAAATGTGTGAAAAGAATTGTGACGGAGCTTGCCGTCATCGATGTTTTACCACAGGGAGGGTTCAGGCTGGTGGAACGCGCTCCGGGTGTCAGCGTGGAAGAAATTAAAAAATCCACTGCAGGGAAGATGATTATTGAAGGGGAGATTCCAGAAATGAATATATGAGAAATGCTTTGCTCTTTAAATACATTTTTATGTTTTAATAGTTATGTGAAAAAATAAATTTTCTCATGTCTTTAAAAGAAAACTTTTTTTCTGATACAAGTTTCTTTAAGCGAAAACATTTTTCCTTTATTCTTTTATATGTTTTGCTTTTATTCTCCGGTTTTTCCATTTACAAAGACTATGGCTTATCGTGGGATGAACATACTTCCAGGGTTGGAAACGGACTCATTAACTATGATTATATAACGAAAAAAAATTATGACGCTCTTATTAACGGGAATGAAAAATACCATGGTCCCGCATTTGAGCTCGTATTGATTGGGCTTGAAAAACTTCTAAAGCTGGATGATTCACAGGATATTTATTTCATGCGACACCTCGTCACTTTTCTGTGCTTTTGCATCGGGGTTTTGTTTTTTTATCTCATCTGCCTTCGCTTTTATAAAAGAGAGTTCCTTGCATTTACCGCGGCTCTCTTTCTTATACTCAGTCCAAGGATCTTTGCTGAATCTTTTTACAATTCAAAGGACCTTGCCTTTCTTTCCTTATTCATCGTTAACATATACACTGCACTTGTGTTTGCTGAAAAAAAGAATTTCAGAAGTGCATTGATGCATGGACTTATAACCGGATTTACGATTGACATTCGATTGCCCGGTATCATTATTCCGGCGATAACTTTATTTTTTTCCTGCATTGATTTTATTCTATCCACAGAAATTCAAACAAAAAAAATCAGGATCGCCGGCAACACCCTGCTATACCTTCTTTTTACCGCTTGTTTTGTGGTATTGTTCTGGCCTGTACTGTGGAAGGCTCCCCTGAATCATCTTGCTGATGCATTTCATGAAATGAGTAAATATCCATGGGAAGGAAAAGTGCTTTTCATGGGAAGCTATATTCCCGCTCCACATTTGCCATGGTATTACATTCCTGTATGGCTGATTATTACGACACCTGTTTTATATATTTTCCTCTTTATTACAGGAATTATTTTCGTTACCAAATCCATTATTCAAAACAGGCTTAAATCATTCACTGAGTTTAAATATCATTTTTTGATTCTTTATGGATTCTTTGCACCGTTGCTGATGGTCATCCTTCTTCATTCAGTTGTTTATGATTCGTGGCGGCATTTATATTTTATATATCCTTCGTTCCTGTTGATTGCCGTTGCAGGTTTGCAGAAAGTTTTTGACTGGTTGCAGAAAAAAACAGTACTGCGTGTAGTGATATACCTGGTGCTTTTTGCCGGGGTTTCAAAGACACTTTACGACATGATCAGGCTGCATCCATTCCAGTATGTATATTTCAATTCGTTAGCAGGAAAAAACATGAATGAAGTCAAAAAGAAATTTGAAATGGATTACTGGGGATTGTCTTATAAGGAAGGACTCAATTACATTGCCCGTCATGATACATCTGAATACATAAGGATCTATACTGTCAATTCCCCTGACCAGATTAACCTGAACCTTCTTCCTGTTCATGATCGTAATCGCTTTGGTACCACATCAACAATTGAAGAGGCTGATTACTTCCTTGGCAATTTCAGGTGGCATACCGATGATTATCCTGTCGGTGAGGAAGTTTATTCAGCCCGCGCCGGGGATGCTAAAATCATGACTGTATATAAGCTGAAATCAATAAACTCGTTTATAGAGAAATGTAAAAATAACAGTAAGGCATCTATCTATGAGTTTCATAATGATTTTGAATCTTCAAAGCCAGGATGGTCGGAATCTACCGTTATGAATGTGGAGGGCAACGCACATTCAGGAACAAGGGTTGACGCATTAAAAAAAGAAACAGAATATTCATGCTCACTCACACTGCATGTTCCCGGTGAATCGCTCGATCACCGGGTCGACCTTTTAGAAGTGACAGTATGGATGAATGCCGCAAAAAATAATTCGATGATTCACCTGGTCGTTGAATCCCGTAACCCGGATAGTTATACCTATTTCTGGCATTCTGACAAGCTGGCCAATAAAGCAAACAGAGTTTGGGAAAAGAAAAAATTTACTGTTGTACTCTCTCGATTTGAATCTTTAAAAGACGAAATAAGAATGTACTTATGGAACCAGGAAGGTGAAGAAGTATCAGTGGACGACTGGGAGGTGAGATGGATATCCGCTCCCGGCGATCTATCGCATGAAAAATTTAGGATAAATTAAATTTTCTTTCTATCATGCATGCTCATCGGTCGCAACGATTCCTTCCTGTTTTATCATGCGAAATAAATTTTTGAAGAACACCCTTACCATTCTTATTTCCACCATTCTTACGCTGGTGGTGGCAGAATTAATTTTTCGCTGGATGATTTTCGGCAGCATCAAATCTTTCCAACATCTCCGCAACCCCGGGTTGTATAGCACTGAAAATTCTGAAAACTACTGGAAACTCTATTACCGTTTCGGTGGCTCCTTTAAACCGCCAAAAAATCCGCATCCGCTGCTGGGATGGATCGGTTCGTTTAACCGTGACACGTATGATCATTACGATATGCAAAAGGCAGCCGGTAAAAAACCGGTCCTGCTTTACGGCGATTCATTTGCACAATGTGTTGATACGGTTCAGTGTTTCGAAGATATCTTAAACAATGATCCTTCCTTCAGCGGAACCGGGCACGCTATGGACAATTGGACAGTTTATCCTTCATTAAGCATGTTGCCACGGCCTGCTGCGGGACCAGACGATCATTATCTTCTGAACTATGGAGTCGGCGGATACGGCGTTGACCAGGTCTATATGCTCTGCAGTCTCACCGTAAAAAAATTCAACGATCCGCTTGTAGTATTTTCCATTATGCCTACTGACATGGATCGTTGCATCCTGGGTGTGCGCACGGGACAGAAACCTTACTTTGCCGAAGAGAACGGACAGCTGGCTCTCAAGGGAATTCCCATTGATTCAAACCCTGCAAGGTTTTTTGAAGAGCACGGTCCGTCCATTACATCTTATATGTATGCCAGGTTTGTTCACAGCGATCTGAATAAATTTTTTCATCTTGGAGAAGGACAGGCCTCAACCAGGAAAAAAATTATTGACCTGAATAAGAAGATCATCCTGAAAGCTGACAGCGAATTAAGCGCGCTTCATGTACGGCATGTCTTCATGATCTTCGATAATATTTTTAATGAAGATGGAAACTGGAGAACTAACTTTCTTATTTCCTTATTCAATGAACATAGCATCCCGTTTATATATACCACGGAGCTGATCGATCACGACAAAGATTTTTCAGAATATAGTTTTGACCATTATATTATTCCCGGGGAAGGCCATCCTACTTCGCATTATAACAGGCTGGTTGCTGAAGAGATTAAAAAATTTGTTTTTGATTTCGACAACTATTCCGCTGAAAAAATTGCTGCACATAAAGATCTCGCCGATACCACCAGCATTGCTTATTTTGAACGCCGGATCAGGCTCGATAAAAGCTGGCTGCAATCCGTAAAAGAAAAGGCTGAGAAAAGAAATATACCGCTCGATAGCATGATCTACCTGGATGCCCTCTGGCTGGTTGAACAGGAAAGAAAGAAAAATTAGCTTTAAATTTTATTTTTGCACGATGATCATTCATAAGCTTTCCATTGTTATCCCTTGCTACAACGAAGCCAAAACGGTTCACCTGATTCTCGACAGGGTGCTGAACGTTCAGCTCATCAACAACATTGAGAAAGAATTAATCATCGTCAATGATTGTTCAACAGATGCAACCAAAGAAGCACTTGAAAGTTATTTCCGGGAACATTCCTCTGTTAACTATAAGCTGTATCACCACGAAGTAAACAAAGGAAAAGGCGCTGCCATTCATACAGGCATCGCAAAAGCAACAGGTGACTATGTAATCATACAGGACGCCGATCTTGAATATGATCCGCAGGAATACAACATTCTTTTAAAACCTGTGCTGGATGGTTTTGCTGATGTTGTATTCGGCTCGCGTTTCATGGGAGGAAATCCGCACCGGATTCTTTTTTTCTGGCACTCCATCGGTAACAAGCTGCTTACTACATTATCCAACATGCTCACCAATCTTAACCTCAGTGACATGGAAACATGTTACAAGCTTTTCAGGAGAGATGTCATTCAGAAAATAAAGCTGAAAGAAAACCGCTTTGGATTTGAACCGGAAATAACTGCAAAGATTGCACGTGTGCCCAACATTCGTATCTATGAAGTTGGAATTTCTTATTACGGTCGAACATATGAAGAGCTTTCCAGCACATTGGGATCCTAAGCTTAGAATTCCACGTGGACAAGTTGTCGCG
>JADMIO011460595.1_pt1 | contig 73179 bp, 65 predicted proteins | sample 8958161 | NCBI WGS metagenome assembly JADMIO01 (sample SAMN16585339, study PRJNA669376) | soil metagenome | isolation source: Crop rotation soil | place: USA: Cullars Rotation, Alabama | collected 2011 | reverse complement strand
GCCGCGACTTCAAGTCACGTGAATTCCAAGCTTCGGATCCCACTGTGCTGGAAAGATAGGTCGTGGTACCCGTTCTGGCGCGATCATCAAGCAGTGGTCGCGCGGCTGACAACGTCTCATTGATGGGCCGCAACTGGGTGTTTCTTGGCGATAGCCTGACGGAGGGAGTTGGATCGAAGCGGATCAGCTACGTCACCGAACTGGTAACACAGATCCGCTCCGCGCGATGCGAGGTTAATGTTCATGAACTGCGTTTGCGTCATGTGGATCCGCGCGGATTTGATCGTTTTGTTGAATTCAACGTAGCAGGGAAACTTGATCTCGATCGCGAACATGCTGCTTCCGATCTGTGGTGCTGGAATTTGGCCTGCGAGGGACAGACGATCGAGACCGATGTGGCGTGGCTGCCGCTGATTCGTACGTTGAGTCCTGAGTTGATCGTGATCTTTCGCGGAAGTTTGGAAAGCATCATCAGGCCGGCGGCGTTGCACGATGGGAGCTGGCCTTCGTGGGTGCCGTCATCGTGGCGCAGTTACGCCGCGATGGATCCGCGTTGTTATTTCTCCGCAACGTGGTGGCGCAAGGCGAAGCAACAGGCGATTGATGCGCTGAAACAGCGAGCACGTTTGAAGCTGCTGGCGCGTGGCGCAGGGCGGCCGCTCATCGATGTTGATGCATTGGCACTGGACCTCACGACGTTGGTGCAGCGACTGCGAGAGCTGAACACGCGCGTGTTGATCCTCGGACTGCTGCCGGTTGACGAAGCGCGGTTTCCGGGCTCGCCGGCAAATTTCGAATCTGTAAACGCGAGACTCAAAGAGATCGCAAACGCTGAGGCGGTCGAGTTCTTTGATTGGGGATCTTCGTTGAAAGCGACCGCCGCCGGCGAGCAATTCTTTTATCGCGATGGCTTTCATCCAAACCTGACTGGCGCCACGGCGCTGGCAGAACTTCTTCGCGGGCATCTATGCAGCCGGTAGGCATCTCAGCGATTGTCGCCGCTTACGAACGAGTCGATCAGACACTGAACACGCTCCGCATTCTCCAAGCCTGCGATCCGCGACCGGATGAGATTTTGGTGCACGTGGATGGCAACGGTCAGGCGGTTGTTGATGCGATTGTGAGTGTATTTCCACAGATCACAATACTCAGTAGCGACAAACGTGTTGGGCCAGGCGGCGGACGTAACAAGCTTGTCGCGGCTGCCAGTAACGAGTTCGTCGCCAGCTTTGACGACGACTCTTATCCGATCGATTCCGACTACTTCGCGCGCGTACTGCAACTCTTCGATCGATTTCCGGACGCGTCGATCATTTCCGCATCGCTCTATCACGCCGGTGAAGCAATCAGCCTCGACGAACGGAAGGCGCAATGGACCGCTGACTTCTGCGGTGGCGCGTGCGTGTTTCGACGCGACGCTTTCATGAAGGCCGGCGGCTATGTGCCGTTGCCGGTGGCTTACGGCATGGAAGAATCAGATCTCGCGCTTCGTCTGCATGCGCAGGGCGGCAAGATCCTGTCGAGTTCGTGGCTCCGAGTTTTTCACGACACCGATTTGCAGAGACACGCCGAGCCGCACGTAACGGCCGGCAGCATCGCGAACCTCGCGTTGCTGGCGTACCTGCGTTATCCGGTGTCGCTATGGTCCATCGGCGTGTGGCAGTGCGCCAACCGCGTGCTCTGGCTGGTGCGACACGGGCGGTACGACGGCATTGCGCGCGGGCTCACGATGATTCCGGGACACCTGCGCGCTCATAGGAAGTTTCGCTTGACCGTAAGCAACCGCGCGATCCGGTCGTACCTGGCGCTGCGTCGCGCACCGGCGCACGCGAGCCTATAACGTACATGGTCGCCGCTTCACATCCTGGCTGGCTGTGCTGCCAACTCGGCGCTCGCGAACACTACGTCGTTCCCCGGGCGCTGCAACACAGCGGTCTCTTGCGCGAACTCATCACCGATCTATGGATTCGACCGGGTTCTGTGTGGCGCGCATTGCGCCGCGGACTCGCCGGCCGCTTCCATCCTGCTCTTTCATCCGCGCGCGTCTCCGCGTCGAACGCGACCGCCTTGACCTTTGCCCTGCAATCGCACCTCACCGGCGCAACCGGTTGGCAGTTGATCAGTAAGCAAAACGATTGGTTTCAACGTTTCGTCGTCGATCGACTGGAGCGCGATCGCTCACCTGCAAACCTGAATGTCTTTGCGTACAGTTACGCCGCCGAACAGATTCTGAAACTTGCTCGCGAGCGCGGCTGGCGCACCGTGTTGGGCCAAATCGATCCTGGTCCTGTAGAGGAACAGATCGTCGCGCAAGAGACGCCCGCCGGAGACGGTGCGTGGCAGCCTGCTCCTCGAGACTATTGGCAGCGATGGGAGCGTGAATGTCAGTTGGCCGACACCATCGTAGTGAACTCGACCTGGTCGCGCCGTGCTCTGGTGACCGCCGGCGTTCGCGAAGAGAAGATTCGCGTCATCCCGCTGGCTTTCGAGCCGCCCGCGGAAGCAGACGGATTCACACGCCAGTATCCCGACGCCTTTACAAGCGAACGTCCAATGCGCGTTCTGTTTCTGGGGCAGATCAATCACCGCAAAGGCGTGGGCCAACTATTCGACGCAGTGAAACTAATGGCCGCAGAACCGGTGGAGTTCTGGTTTGTTGGACCACTGCAAGTCGACGTCCCGCACGAACTCAAAGACAGGATCAAATGGTTCGGTGTTACGCCGCGTAATGACGTCGCCCGCTACTACCGCGATGCTGACGTCTTCATTCTGCCAACGTTCTCCGACGGGTTTGGTCTGACGCAGCTCGAGGCACAGTCGTGGAAACTGCCCGTAATCGCGACCCCGTACTGCGGCGACGTCGTAACCAACGGTCTCAACGGAATCATTCTCGAAACGATTTCGGCAGAGGCGATCGCCGACACGCTGCGGCAGTTGCGGCGTTCCCCCGAGACGCTCCGGACGATGTCGGAAAACTCGCACGTCGACGATCGATTTAGTTTGCAGTCACTCGCCGCTTCGTTGTCGAGCTTGTAAACGATGCAATCTTCCATCACCTGGAACCGGTTTCCACTCAGTATCGCCGGTGCCCCGCCTTTGACGTGGCGCTCGACACTGCTCGGAATATTCAGCACGGGCATGGCGACGAGTATCGCGGTACTGCTCGTACCGGAAGATCCGACACCACCGGGCGCGTTGTTCTATCCGGCGCTCGTGTTGTCGGCGGGGCTCGCGCTCGCGCCCGTTGCCGCTGCGCTGCGACAGCCGAAAGCGATCCTGCGCGGCGAATCGCTGCTGGCCCTCGCGCCGATCTACTGGCTCCTGCTCGACCTGCTGCAGGGCGTGTACTCGTTGGACGACATCACGGCCGACAACGTGAGGGTGGCCTTCATCGGCATCGGTCTGTTTGTCATCGCGGTTTGGTTGGGTGCGATTCGCCGTCCGTGGAGAATACCCGCGCCGTTCATTCGCTCCGTCTCGCAGGAGTTTTCGCTCAACACTTATTTCGCGCTCGCGATCGCGTGTTTCGCGATCGGCATGTTGAACTTCGCGATCGCCTGCAACTTCAACGTCTCGGAGATGGTCTATTACCTGGGCCAGGAACGCTGGGCCGCGCCGTGGGGCCGCGGACAGTTGGGCGGCTGGGACGCGTTTCTGGATCACTTGCAGTACTTCGGTTATCTGCTGCCGATTCTCACGGTCGTGATCGCGCGTCGTGCGGGTCTGCGCAGTCCGCGAACACTGATCTGCATCGCGATGTCGATCGTGATGACGTTGTTTCTGGCGCAGAGCGGAAGTCGCAGGGTGATCGGAGTGGTCGCGGGCATGGCACTCGTGTTGTGGGTCCTGGACCAGCAGCGACTCCGCATTAAACACTTGTTCACGACGGCGTTTGCCATCCTCGCGTTGCTGTTGACGTTGCAGATCATGCTCGAGTATCGCAACGTCGGACTCGGCGCGCTTTTCGGCAACACCGACGTATCGATGAGCAGCAGGAAAGAAAAGAGTCAGTTACTGGAAGTGGAGCACCTCCGCGTCGACGACAATTTCTATCGTCTCTGTCAGATCATTCAATTGATTCCGCAGTCGCACGGTTACGTCTATCACAAGTATCTGGTCTACGTGCTCGTGCGGCCCGTGCCGCGCGTGTTTTGGCCGGAGAAGCCGGTCGATCCGGGGTTTGATTTGCCGACGGCGCTCGGTGTTGAAGGCGTGTCGTTTTCGTATTCGGTGATCGGCGAGCTGTACATGTCGCTCGGATTGTTCGGGATCGCGCTCGGTGGGTGGTTCTATGGCCGGGTCGCAGCGATGGCGAGCGGATTACTGAAACGCGTGACGACGCAGGGCGCGCTGGTGATCTACAGCATCGTCGTGATGGCGTTGTTCTCCGGGATGCGTTCGATTCTGGAGTTGATTCTGGTGAGTTATGTCGTGCTGGCGTGGGTCGGACTTTCGCAACTCTTCATCAAGTTGAGACAAGCTCGGTCCATGTGAGATAGCGAATGAGAGTTTTCGTGTTGACCGATTCGCCGTCACCGTACCAGGTCGAGCTCTTCAACGAGATTGAGACGCAAGGGGGCTGCGAGTTGAAGGTCGGCTACCTGCGCACGCGCGATCCGCAGCGACAGTGGGCGCGCCCTGATGTTCGACATGAATCTATTGAGACCGAGCGCGGCATCGAGGATGCGCGCGCGGCGGTGCGCGATTCGGATCTCGTCGTCTTTAATTACTACGCTCACCCACAGGCAACAGAGTTGATTGGGGAACGTGCGTCGCACGGTGGTCCATGGTGTTTCTGGGGTGAGCGGCCGGGCTTTCGGCAGGAGCCGTGGGCGTCGTTTGGTGGACGCCTGTTGCGGCGATGGAAGCTGGCCAAACTGCACGGGTCGTCGATGCCGATCTGGGGGATTGGGCAGTTTGCGGTTGATGAGTATCGCCGCGAGTTTGGACCACGGCGTTCGTATTTCAACTTGCCTTACTTTTCAGATCTCGAAAGGTTTGCGCGCGCCCGTTCGCAGGCCGGACGGGAGCGTGTGTTTCTGTTCTGCGGATCGCTGATCGAGCGCAAGGGCGTTGACCTGATGGCGCGCGCGTTTGTGCAGTTGGCCGCCGAGGTTCCCGGCGTGCGGCTCAGGATCGCAGGCGATGGAGAGTTGCGTCAGTCGCTGGCCCAACTGCTGCGGCCGGTGAGTCACCGGGTTGAGTTTCTGGGGTTTAAAGATTGGAGTGACTTGCCGGAGTTGTATGCGTCAGCCGACGTGTTGTGCGTGCCGTCGCGATATGACGGTTGGGGTCTGGTGGTTCCAGAGGGGTTAGCGTCTGGGTTGCCGGTGATCGCGACGGAGCGGATGGGTGCAGCGTTGGAGTTTGTGCAAACGGGCGTTAACGGCTGGCTGATTCCGGCCGGTGATGAAATGGCGATCCGGGCGGCGATGCGTGAGGCGGCGTCGCTCACGAACGCGGAGCTTGCCGAACGCTCGCAGCGCGCGCGAGACAGCGTGAAGGAACACACGCTCAAAAACGGATCGCAGCGATTTGTGCGATGCGCCCGAGAAACAATCGGTGTGTAGCATTTCAGGAATCTTAAGTGCCGCCGATCCTGCTTCCCATATGGAAGCAGTAACGCGGATGAATGCTGCGCTGACGCATCGTGGCCCGGACGATCGGGGCGTCGTAGTTTGTGGCGATGCGGTCCTCGGAAACACGCGGTTGGCAGTGATCGACACGTCGCGCGCGGGTCATCAGCCGATGCACGATCCGCAAACGGGCAACTGGCTCACGTACAACGGCGAGACGTACAACTTCAAACAAGTCCGCAACGAACTGGACGCGGCGTGGGTGTCGAGTTCCGACACGGAAGTCGTGCTGCGTGCCTACGGTCAGTGGGGTGTGGACGCGTTTCGACGTTTGCGCGGCATGTTTGCGATTGCTTTGTGGGACGAGCGAAAGCGCGAGTTGGTGCTGGCGCGAGATCCGCTCGGTATCAAGCCCCTTTATTACTACCGCACGGACAAGCACTTTGTTTTTGCATCGGAAGTGCGGGCGCTGCTCGCGAGTGAACTCGTACCGCGAAAGCTGAGTAGCGACGGTGTTGATTCGTACCTTGCTTGCGGTTCGGTCGAAGCGCCACTGACGATCGTCGAGGGTGTGCGACAGTTGCTGCCGGGTCATCACCTGCGCGTGTGCGTCGACGGCGCCGGCCAGGTCGGCGTAACAATTGGCGACTTTGGTGTTTCGAATTGTGAGACACGCGAGCTGGGAGTCTCGCGCAGTCGAGCGGAGGCGGTTGCGCGACTGCGATCCGAGTTGGAGGAATCGGTCCGGCTGCACCTGGTCAGCGACGTTCCGTTGGGTGTGTTTCTGTCGGGCGGACTCGATTCGAGCGCGATGGTCGCGTTGACGAGCCGTATCAGTGGCGAGCCGCCGCGAACGTTCAGCGTAGTTTTCGACGAACCGGATTATTCCGAAGCCACTCACGCGCGCACTATCGCCGCAAGATTCCGCACCGATCACTGCGAAACGCGACTGGTTGAGGATCAGTTGCTGGACCTATTGCCGCAGGCGCTCGCATCCCTGGACCAGCCAACGATGGATGGCGTCAACACGTTTGTCGTTTCGAAGGCGGTTAAGCAGGCCGGCGTGACTGTTGCGCTTTCCGGTCTTGGTGGAGACGAGTTGTTCGCCGGATACCCGAGCTTTAGGCGCGCGCTGAAGATTGATTCGATGTCGCCGCTGTCGAAGCAGCTTTTGCGAGTGGTGTCGCCGTTTGGAAAGTTCGCGCTGAACGGTTCGACGCAGAGAAGCAAGTTTTGGCAACTGGCCGCGAGCGATTGCCGGCCGGCTGATGTGTATCGCATTTCGCGCCAACTGTTCGCACCGGACTATCTGCAGCAATTAACGCGACGCGGGCCGCACGCGAATGGTCGTCATGAATCGAGCGCCGACGTTGTGAACCAGATTTCCGAGCTCGAGTTGCGCGGTTACATGACGAACACGCTCTTGCGAGACACGGATGCGATGAGCATGGCGCATTCGCTCGAGGTGCGCGTACCGTTTGTGGACGTCAACGTGGTCCAATTTGCGCTGTCGCTACCGGGAGAGTGGAAGTTGAGCAACGCGACGAATGGGTTTTCGAAAGCATTGCTGGCCGATGCGCTTGCGGACTTGCTGCCGCGGGATCTGTTGGCGCGTCCGAAGATGGGCTTCACGCTGCCGTTCGAGAAATGGATGCAGGGTCGATTGCGGGATGAGATTGGAGCTGTGTTGGGTGATGGCGAACGGATCGCAGACGCCGGATTGATCGCAGACGGCGTCCGCGACGTTTGGCGAAAGTTCCTGCAGAAGCCGCGGGCGATGGGATGGTCGCGACCGTGGTCGCTGTACGCGTTGGCCAGGTGGTGCGAGATCAATGAGGTGACAGCGTGATGAGAGTTCTGCACGTCATACCGTCGGTGTCGGAACGTTCCGGTGGGCCGGGTATGGCGATCGTGCCGATGTGCCGAGAGCTGCAGAAGCGGGGAATTGAAGTGTTGCTTGCGGCGACGGATGCCGGGCTGCGTGGTGTAGAGACTGCGCGTGTCATTGATCATGAAGGCGTGCCGGCGATCTTTTTTCCGTCGCAGTTAGGCGAGTCCTTCAAGTATTCGCGGCCGCTCTCCGCGTGGCTCGAGGCGAATGCCGCGGACTTTGCTGTGGGCCATGTTCACGCGGTTTTCAATCACTCATCATCAGCAGCCGCGCGCGCGTTTCGCAAAGCACGGGTGCCGTACGTGATCAGGCCGCTCGGTACGCTCGATCCCTGGAGCATGAAACAAAAGCCGCTGCGCAAGCGCGTCTTCTGGTCGCTCACAGGTAAGACAATGGTGACGCGCGCGGCGGCAGTGCATTACACGTCTGAAACCGAGAAAACGGCGACGGAAACACTGCTCGGTGTCAATCATGGACGGGTGATACCGCTCGGGATCGACGTGATCGACGCGATTGCCGCTTCGACCAACAGCGCGCGCCGAAATCAATCGAGCAATCCATACGTCTTGGTCCTGTCTCGTCTACACCCCAAGAAGGGACTGGATGTTCTGATCGATGCCTTCATCACGCTGACAAAGCGCCCGGAGTTCGATCGTTGGCAACTGGTAATGGCAGGTGCTGGGCCAGCCGATCACGTTGCACTGCTCAAGCAACAAGCTGCGGCGGCGCCGGACAGAATTCTTTTTACCGGCTGGGTCGATGGTGAACGAAAAGAAGAGCTACTGCGGCACGCAGCGTTGTTAGCGCTTCCTTCGTATCAGGAGAACTTTGGTCTATGCGTTATGGAAGCGCTCGCGCGGTCTGTGCCGGTGCTGATCAGCCCGCACGTGAATCTGGCCGGTGAGGTCGAAGCTGCTAACGCCGGGTGGATAGCTCCAGTCGAAGTGCACACGTTGAACCAAATGCTTGCCACCGCCTTGAGTGAACCCGAGGAGCTAGCGAAACGTGGGCGGGCAGGGAAGTCACTCTCACTACGCTACTCATGGGAACGAGTCGCAACGGATCTGGTTGAACTCTACACGGAGATAGCAAAATAGCAGCGCCGGCATACACTGAATTCGAGTGGTTCACCCAACACGCCGCGAATGGCGCCGCAGGTGAAAAACTGACTGCAGTCTTCGTCGCGCTCGCCGGGAAATTCGACGGCGTCCGATCGGTCTGCGATCTCGGTTGTGGCAACGGACACATTGCCGGACAGCTCGCTTCACTCGGTTACGAAGTCACCGGCATCGACGCATCACGCAGCGGCATTCGCATCGCTCAACAAACGTATCCGCACGTGAAATTCATTGAAGCAATGATTGATCGCGAACTCGAACAGGCGGCGATGCAATCGTTCGATCTCGTGATTTCGAGCGACGTGATCGAGCATTTGTATCGCCCGTCGGACTTACTCGAAGCGGCCTTCTCGCTGCTAAGACCTGGTGGTCACTTACTGCTCGGCACGCCGTATCACGGCTACCTGAAAAACCTGGCGCTCGCCGTCACCGGCCGCATGGATGCGCATTTTTCCACGCTGCACGATGGCGGGCACATCAAGTTCTTCAGCGTGAAGACACTGTCGCAACTGTTAACGACGCACTCGTTCGAAGATCTGAGTTTCACCTATTACGGACGCGCACCGTGGCTCTGGAAAAATATGATCTGCCACGCTCGCAAACCCGCGCGATAAATGCTCGACCAGATTACTCCGCTCATACTGACGTACAACGAAGCCCCAAACATCGCGCGGACTCTCGACAGCCTGGGTTGGGCCAACGAGATTGTCGTCGTCGACAGCTTCAGCACGGACAACACCGCACAGCTCGCCGCTGCTTACAAAAACGTCCGCGTGGTCCAGCGGGTGTTCGATTGTCACTGCAATCAGTGGAACTTCGGATTGAACGAGATTGGCATCACCTCCGAATGGGTGCTCGCGCTTGACGCGGATTACATAGTGACCACGGATTTGATAACTGAAATACAAAATTTGACGGCAAGTGAGCAAACGGTCGGCTATCGCGCACGATTCATTTATTGCATCTCAGGAAAGAGACTGCACAGCGGTATCTATCCTCCGGTCACCGTGCTTTATCGTAAAGCCGCTGCCGAATACATCCAGGACGGACACACACAGCGAGTCTCGGTCGACGGACAAATCGAAGAGCTGCAGTCGCCAATTCTTCACGACGATCGCAAGCCCCTCAGACGCTGGTTTGAATCGCAGAAACGCTACACCAGACTGGAAGCACAAAAACTGCGCGCGGCGCACCCGAACGAACTCAGCTCGCTCGATCGACTGCGACGATGGCCACTGATCGTCCCGCCGCTCGCGTTGTTCTATTGCCTCGTCGTCCGCGCCGGCATCTTCGACGGCTGGGCCGGGTTTTATTACGCGTTCCAACGAACGGTCGCTGAATTGATGCTCTCCGTTTATCTGATCGAAAACCGTCGCGGCAACTGATGTACGTACTCGGTATCAACGCCTACCACGGCGACGCAGCAGCGGCAATCATTCGCGACGGCAGGCTGATCGCCGCTGTCGAGGAGGAGCGTTTCAATCGCGTGAAGCATTGCGCCGGTTTTCCGGAACAGTCGATTCGTTACTGTCTCGAGGCGGCAGGTATCGGTCTGGAAGAGGTGGACCACATCGGCATCTCGCGCGATCCGTCAGCGCACCTGCACAAGAAAGTCCTGTTCGCAGCATCGCGAGCCGCGAAGGGGGCAAAGGGCGCAAGCGCGGGCCTGATCAACCAGATCAAAGACCGGCTCGGCAACGCCGCGAAGGTCCGCGATCTGAAAACGGAACTCGCCCGCATGTTCAGTATTCCGAAGAACCGCATCGGCGCGCAGTTTCACAACGTCGAACATCATCGCGCGCATCTCGCGAGCTGTTTCTATGTTTCACCCTTCGAACGCGCGGCGCTGTTGTCGATCGACGGCTTCGGCGACTTCATCTCGACGATGTGGGCCGTAGGCGAAGGCAACGAGGTCGAGATACTCGGACAGGTCGAGTACCCGCATTCGATCGGCATCGTCTACACCGCGACCACGCAGTTTCTCGGCTTCCCGCACTACGGCGACGAAGGAAAGGTGATGGGCCTCGCGCCTTACGGCCGCCCGCGCTTTATCGACGAGTTTCGCGAGATCGTTCGCACGGAAGAGAACGGGCAGTTTCGTTTGAACCTCGACTACTTCCGTCATCATGCGGAAGGCGTCGAGATGACCTGGGACGGCGGCTCGCCCGTCATCGGCCGCATCTACTCCGATCGTTTTGCAGAGACGTTTGGACCACCACGCACGCCGGGCTCAGCGCTTTCCGACCGTGAGCATGATATCGCCGCAAGTCTGCAACTGCGGCTGGAAGAAGTCGCGTTTCATGTTTTGCATCGTCTGCACGAGCAAACAGGGATCACGGATCTGGGTGTGGCAGGTGGGGTTGCGTATAACTCGGTGATGAACGGGAAAATTTTGTTGCAGACACCGTTTCGCCGCGTGTTTGTCCAACCGGCTGCCGGCGACAGCGGCACGGCGATCGGCGTCTGCTACGAAATCGCGAAACGACGCGAACACATGCTGCACGCCTGTACCGGGCCGGAGTTCTCGAACGATGAGATTCGTGCGGCTTTAACCAACGCGAACCTCGAATTTGAAACGTACGCCGATGACGAAGTCACAAAACGTGCGGCGCGCGATATCGCCGCCGGCATGGTGGTCGGCTGGTTTCAGGGGAACATGGAGTTTGGACCACGTGCTCTCGGCAATCGATCTATCGTCGTCGATCCACGCCGCGCTGAGATGAAAGACGTCCTCAACGATCGCATCAAGAAGCGCGAACCGTTTCGCCCGTTTGCCCCTTCGATACTCGAAGAACGCACCGGCAACTACTTCGAGCAAACGCATCCCGCGCCGACGATGCTGATGGTCTACCAGGTGCGCCCCGAACGTCGCGCAGAAATCCCTGCCGTCACGCACGTCGACGGCTCGGGCCGGTTGCAGACCGTCTCGCGCGAGACCAACGCGCGCTATTACCAACTGATTTCCGACTTCCATGAGCTCACCGGCGTGCCCGTCCTGCTCAATACCTCCTTCAACGAAAACGAGCCGATTGTTTGCACGCCGGACCACGCCATCGATTGTTTTTTGAAAACTCGCATGGATGCGCTTTATATTGGCAACTACGCAGTACGCAGAGCAGGGGACCAGGGATGAGGATTTTGGTTACAGGCGGCGCCGGGTTCATCGGTTCGCACTTGTGCGAGCGGCTGATCGCCGAAGGCCAGGAGGTGCTTTGCCTCGATAACTTCTTCACCGGACGCCGCGAGAACATCCTGCACCTCCTCGACAACTCGCACTTCGAACTGATCCGTCACGACGTCACGTTGCCGATCCTCCTCGAGGTGGACCAGATCTACAACCTCGCGTGTCCGGCGTCGCCGGTCCACTACCAGTACAACCCGGTGAAGACGGTCAAGACGAACGTCATGGGCGCCATCAACATGCTGGGTCTCGCGAAACGCGTGCACGCCCGCATCCTGCAGGCGTCGACATCGGAAGTTTACGGCGATCCGCTGGTCCATCCGCAGACTGAAGATTACTGGGGGCACGTCAACCCGATCGGCCCGCGCTCGTGTTACGACGAGGGCAAGCGTATCGCCGAAACGTTGATGACGGATTATCACCGGCAGAACAAGGTCGACATCCGCATCGCGCGCATCTTCAACACCTACGGCCCACGAATGCTCGAGGACGATGGCCGCGTCGTTTCCAACTTTATCGTACAGGCGCTTCGCGGCGAGCCGCTGACGCTCTACGGCGAAGGCGAGCAAACGCGTTCGTTCTGTTACGTCGACGATCTGATCGAGGGGCTGATCCGTCTCATGAACACTGACGGGTTGAACGCTCCGATGAATCTCGGCAACCCGAGCGAGTTCACGATCAAACAGTTGGCCCAGGAGGTCATCAGGATCTGCGGTTCCGCGTCGGGACTCACGCACTTGCCGCTGCCTGCAGACGATCCGCGCCAACGCAAACCGAATATCACAAAAGCCGAAACCCTGCTCGGCTGGAAACCGACGATTTCGTTGGCCGAGGGGTTGGAAAAGACAGTGGCGGATTTCAGACGACGGATTAAAACGATCTAATCAATAGATCGCGGTTGAAGTTTCTTCTTCTTAATCAGTGTTTCTACCCCGATGTGGTTTCTACGGCACAACACCTCACCGATCTCGCCGTCGAACTGACAGCCCGCGGACATGACGTAACGGTGGTGACCGGCGATCGCGGTTACGACGATCCGGCGGTGCGCTTTCCGCGTCGTGAATGTTGGCGAGGAATGACGATCGTTCGCGTGCGTTCGTTGTCGTTCGGCAAGAGCAGCAAGTGGCGACGCGCGCTCGGTTTCGCGAGTTTTCTCGTTTCTTGCAGTGCTCGTTTGCTGACGTTGCAGCGGTTCGACGTCGTGCTCGCGCTGACGTCGCCACCGCTGATTTCGTTTCTCGCCACACTATTCGTAAAGTTAAAAGGCGGACGGTTCTGTTTCTGGGTGATGGATCTCAACCCGGACGAAGCGATCGCCGCAGGATGGCTGCGGCCAGACTCGTCACTCGCGCGTCTGTTTCAGTGGATGCTGCGTTACAGCTTGAAGCACGCGGACAGAATCATTGCCCTCGACCGCTTCATGCAGGAGCGACTGCTCGCGAAAGGTGCGACTAAAGAACGCGTCGCCGTCATTCCGCCGTGGTCGCACGACGACACGGTCGCGTTTTCAGCGCCGGGCAGGGAAGCGTTTCGCCAACGACACGGACTGACTGACAAGTTCGTCGTGATGTACTCCGGCAACCACAGCCCGTGTCATCCGCTCGACACCTTGATCGCGGCGGCACTCGAACTGAACCAGCGCGAAAAGATCGTCTTCTGTTTCGTCGGTGGCGGCAGCGAACACGCGAAGGTACGCGAGTTTGCGTCGCGACACGAGCTCGCGAACGTCAAATGCTTGCCGTATCAACCGCTCGAGGAGCTTTCGAGTTCGCTGTCGGCCGCAGACCTGCACGTCGTCGTGATGGGCGACGCGTTCGTCGGCATCGTTCATCCGTGCAAGATCTACAACATCATGTCGGTCGGCGCGCCGGCGCTATACATCGGCCCAGACCCCAGTCACGTCACTGACCTGAAGAACACAAATTATCCATTCTCTTTCACGCGCCACGGCGACACGTCAGGAGTCGTGGCCCACATCGTCGACGCCCACAGCAAATTCAGCGATTGCGAGCGCCGGCCTCTCCATGCGTTTTCAAAACATACTCTGCTGCCCGAGATGATCGGCGTGCTCGAAGCAGAACCAGAGTCAGAACCTTACTCGTTCGTGCGCGAGGTAACTCTGCCTTGAAAACCTATTTCGCTCTTTTCGTGATCGCCACCGTCGCTTCGCTTGTCGCAACACCGCTCATCCGGCGGCTGTGCGAACGATTCAAGCTGCTCGACGTTCCAGCCGACGGCCGGCGAATACATCGCACAGCCATACCGCGGCTCGGTGGCGTTGCGTTGTATCTGTCGTGCCTCGCGGCGCTCTCGTTGTTGCCGTTCGTCGACAACCTGCTGACGGAAACGCTCGCCGGCTTCAAGCACGAATTCTTGACGTTGGCGATCCCGGCGACGCTGGTGCTGCTCCTCGGCATTTACGACGACTTGCGCGGCACGAACGCCGTCGTGAAGTTTGTAGCGCTCGGCATCATCTCGAGTCTGTTCTACGCGATGGGCGGCCGCATCGACGCGTTGTCGATTCCGATGGTTGGACCGGTGCAACTGCCCGCGCTGCTGTCCTTCGCGATCACGATCGTGTGGCTGGTCGGCATTACAAACGCATTCAACCTGATCGACGGCATGGACGGTCTCGCGTCGGGCGCCGCGCTGTTCTCATCGCTCGTGATACTCGGCGTGTCGGTATCTCACGAACGGACGTTGATGATCGTCGTCTCGCTCGTGCTCTGCGGCGCGCTCGCCGGGTTTCTTCGTTACAACTTCAATCCCGCGTCGATCTTCCTCGGCGATTCCGGCGCGCTCTTCATCGGTTTCCTACTCGCCGCGTTGTCGGTGCTCGACACGCAAAAGGCGACGACGGCGGTCGCCATCGTGGTGCCGATTCTTGCCTTCGGCTTTCCCGTCGTCGACACAACGATGACGATGGCGCGCCGCATGGTGAGTCGCAAACCTGTGTTCCAGGGAGACAACGAACACATTCATCACATGCTGCTTGCCCGCGGCTGGTCGCAACGACGGGCGGTGCTGGTGTTGTATGGCGTGTGCGCGGTGTTTGGTCTCGTCGCACTGATGTTTCCGGCGACCGGATCGAAGCTGACAGGGTTCATGTTGTTCGTGATCTCGGTGGCGGTGATCATCGCGGTGGGCCACCTCCGTTATCACGAAGTCGACGAGATTCGCGCGGGTGTCAAACGCACGGTTGCTGATCGCCGGCTGCGCGTCGCTAACAACATTCGCGTCCGGCGTGCGGCGCGGGCGATGTCGAAAGCTTCGGACCTCCACGAGATGTTTGAAGCGATGCGACACATGCTCGACTTCGGCGAGTTTACGTTCGCGAACGCTCTTGTCGGACAGGCGGAACGCGTTGAGATTAACGAGCGAGCGTTCCTGACAAGCCTCGCGCGCCACCCGGAACAGTTGTTGGAACTTCGCAATGGACGTGTGTCGTGGGAGTGGTCGGCGGAGGGCGAAGTGAGCGACGCGTTCACGCGGCGTTCCGAGTGGTGCTTCCGCTTGCCGTTGATCAAGAACGACGTGGAGTGGGGCTGGTTGAACTTCTATCACAGTCTGAACGGTGAAACGCTGCTCGTAGATACGAATTATCTGAGCGGGTTTTTCCGGCGCGAGTTTACGGACGCGGTGGCGAGAATTTTCACGTTGCACGAGATCGCAGTCATGACAACGGCTATGAATGTAGCGGCCGAAGAGGTCGACGATTGCGCCGCGTAATCTTTACGGCACTCGTTTGTTTGATCCCGCTGACGGCGGTCCCGTACGGGACGTTTGAAGCATGGTGGAAGGCGGCGTTCGTGTGTGCGGTCTTCGGGATCTGCATCCTCGCGATCATCGAAGCCGCGATCAGTGGTTCAACGTACGTTGGTCCATGGCCGATTCTATTGCCGATGCTGGCGCTCGCGGCGTTCGCGTCGTTTCAAACGATTCCGTTGGGCTTGAGCAGCGATCCGGCGCTGGCCGGAGTTCGACCCTGGGACGCGATCAGCGCCGATCCTTATCAAACACGCTTCTTCGTACTGCAACTGCTCGCGCTGACCGTGTGCCTCGCAATGTTCTATCGCTATGCGAATGAAGAACGGCGGATGTCGATCCTGATCCACGTTGTGATTGCGGTGGCAGTGGCGAGTGCGATCTTCGGGATCGTGCGGCAGGCCACTCAACATCAGGAGATCGGCTTCGTATTGCCGCTCCTGAAACAGAACCAGGGGTACGGACAGTTTCTGAACAAAAACCATTTCGCCTACCTGATGGAGATGGCGTTTGGTCTGGGGATCGGACTCATCCTGGCGCGCGGCGTCAGACCCGATCGCGTGCTGATGTACGTCGCGCTGTTGTTTCCGATTTGGATCGCGCTGGTGCTCTCCAATTCACGTGGCGGGATACTGGCGATGTTCACGCAGGTGCTGATTGCGACGCTATGGTTTCTTCGTCCGCAGGTCGTGTTCAGGACGGCGGTGTTGACGGGCGTCGTGTTCGCGGTCTTGTTAGGCACATTGTGGGTTGGCGGCGACCGATTGGTCACCAACATCGAATCCGCAGGCACACACTTTGTCGGCGACGACACGACGCGTAACGGCGCGAGCAGAAACGAGATCTGGCGCGCCACTCTGAAGATGTTTGCGGCGCATCCGATCGCCGGCGCGGGATTGGGCGGTTACTGGATTGCGATCACCTCGTTTCACGATGCGTCTGGAAGTCTCACGCCGCAGGAAGCACACAACGAGTATCTCGAACTGCTGTCGAGCGGCGGCTTGATTGGTTTTCTGATCGGAATTTGGTTTGCAGTCAATGTCGCGCGCGCAGCTCGCGCAAACTTGAAGCACGATCACGGACAGATTCGCGCGCTACGGTTTGGCGCGCTACTCGGGATCGCAGGAGTTGTGGTCCATAGCCTCGTCGATTTTGGTCTGCACATGATGAGCAACGCGCTTATCTTCATCGTGTTGATTGCGGTCGCGACGGCTTCGATGAATAAGAAAGTTATTGACCCAAGACTGCAACAACAGTAGACTTCGTGGCAATGAATGGCGCACGAGTCGCTGTGTGTTGTTTCTCTTGAGAAGGGATGGATTTGGATGAGCCTTAAACGACGTAATGGTCCCAGAGCAATTGCGGCGTTAGTACTTTTCTCCATCGTGCAGGTTGGTCTTCAAGTCGGACTTGCTGAACCAACCGTCGCCACCACAGCGATACCGATCTCAGCGCAGGTCGTAGGCAGACTAACCACCAGTAACAATTCGCCGATCCAGGTCAACGGTTTGAGTGCGTCTACCGGCGCCTCGATCCTCAGCGGCGCGACACTCGAGACCGGCGCCGATCAATCGGCGACCGTAAATCTTGGTCCACTCGGCACCGTCGACATCGCGCCCAACACCAAACTCGTGCTGACGTTCGACGAGCAGGGTAACTTTAAAGCACTCGTCACATTCGGGTGTGTGAAGGTGACTGCCAGAACGAAAGCCACCGGCGAGATTGCGACCGAGCAGGGGAGCCAGGGCAAGACTGACCCGGCCAAGGGCGGCGTCCTGGAAATGTGCAATCAACCAGGCGCGGCTCCGGTCGTCGGACCAGGTGTAGCGGCTAACGCAGGTGTGGGAGCAGGCGCGCCGGCGGGTGCAGCGGCTGCGGGCGGTGGTGGTCTCTTTGGTCTGGGCGTCCCGGCAACTGTCGCAATCATTGCCGGCGGCACAGCCGCGGGGCTCACGCCGGTGTTTTTCCAGGACAATCCCAGCGGTTCGTCGAACTAAACAATCAAATTAAAATCCGTGTTACTACGCAGCGTGGTTGCACTGCTAGGCATTGTCTGTTGTCTGCTGCTCATGCGGACAGCAGCTCGATTCGGTTACGCGCGACTGCTCGCCAAGTACGCTGTCGCAGCGAGTTCGATCCCGGCGGCGGACGAGGCAGTAGCGCTTGCGCCTGTGGATGCGGAAGCCCATCGCGCCCGTGCTCGGGTGTTTAGGCGACTCAATGACTCGCGCGAGGCGAGAAACAGTCTCGAGATCGCATCGCGTCTGCGTTATCGCGACGACTATCTCTGGCTCGAACTCGGCAGCACTCGCGAAGAAGCCGGCGACCCCGCTGCTGCCTTGACAGCGTTCGATCAAGCGGTCCGCTACGCGCCTTTCTATGCCCACACATACTGGCAGCGCGGCAACCTCAAGTTGCGCATGGGCCAATACAACGAAGGCTTCGCCGATCTTCGTGCAGCCGCTGCGAGTCGAAAGAGTTTCACGCCTGCGCTCATCGATCTTGCATGGGGACTCTCACGCGGCGACGCGAAGACGGCCGAACAATTGATTCAAACCAGCACCGATCAAGATCGGTTTGCGTTCGCGCGGTTTCTGGCGCGGAAAGGGAAGGGCAAAGAAAGCGTCGAACAGTTTCGTTTGATTGTAGCCGGGCGTTCCGACGAGAATAGACGCGTACTGGTAAGTGAGCTGATGGCGGCAAAAGCATTTCGCGATGCCTTTGAACTGTGGCGGACTGATCCGTCGCTGAAACCGCCGGTAATATTGAACGGCGGCTTTGAAGAGCGGATCGATCTGACATCGCCGGACAGTACGTTCGACTGGCTCGTCTTTGGAAAGTCTGAAGCAAAGATTGCCAGAGACGAATCGCAAAAGTTGAGCGGCCGAGCAAGTCTGTTGCTTGGTTTGAATGGGAATTGGAACGCGCCCGCGCAGACGATCTCGCAGAAGATCGTCGTGGAGCCGGAAAGACGTTATCGGATCAGCTTTGGCGTCAAGACGAAAGACGTCGTGACCGGGGGTCCTCCGGCAATTGCCGTCAAAGACGCCGGCAACGACGAACGGTTAGGCGAATCGCAGGCGTTCCCCACGCCATCAAGCGACTGGCAAAGAATATGGTTCGAATTTTCTACCAGGCCCGGCACGCAAGCGATCGTATTGGAATTCACGAGACTCGCGAATGAGTGTTCACCGTGTCCAATCTTTGGCGAGCTATGGCTCGACGATTTTGTGATCGAAGATGTCACTACCGTTAATACTCAGCGTTGAGACAGCTACTCTGTCCGGTAGCGTCGCCATCGCACGCGGCGAAGAAATACTCGGCGTGGTCAGTGGCGACTCGAGTATCTCGCATTCGAATACTCTGCTCGGCGACGTCGACAGACTGTTAACGCAAACCGGGATCGCGCTGCCCGAGATCGATCTATTCGCCGTCGCGACAGGTCCGGGAAGTTTCACTGGACTGCGCATCGGCATCGCCACGATCAAAGCACTCGCCGCGACTCTGGATCGACCAACCGCGGGCATACCCACGCTGGCCGCAGTTGCGCTCTCGGGGGGTGTTTCGGCCGAGTCAGTCGCGTTGTTGCCTGCCGGCCGCGGTGAAGTGTTCGCACAGTTGTTTTCAGTGTTGCGACCAGACATCGTTGAAGCGCTAGATGACGCGGCGCACATTCCACCGGCGGCACTGTTCGAACGCTACGGACAACTCGAGACCGTCACGTGGTGCGGCGAAGGCGCAGTGGTGAATCGTGAACTCATCGAAAGCATGGCTGCGGGTCGCGACTGGAAGATCGCAACGCAAACCGCCGCGCTTGCCTCACACGTCGCAAGACTTGCGCTCACCAGATTCGAACTCAACGAAATCGAGAACCCCTTCGCTCTCCGCGCAATTTACGTTCGTCCCGCGGACGCTCAACTGAAGGTTTAATGCGACCATCCACCGGTGAAATCATGATCACGCGGATGACTGAGCACGACCTGCTCGAAGTCGTCGAGATCGAAGAGACGTCGGGCTTGAGTCGCTGGGGTTGGGCTGCTTACTACGCGGAACTTCAGGGCACGAACCGCGACCTGATGCTCACCGCGCGTGTGGCGTCCTCGCCGATCATCGAACATCAGCGTATCGCGGGTTACATCGTCGCCCGTGAATCGGCGGGTGAGTTGCACATCAACAACGTCGCTGTTCGCGACCAGTATCGCCGCCGGGGCATCGGCAGCGCCTTGCTTGGTCGCATCATGGAGACTGCCAAACGACTGAAAGTCCAGGTCGCTTTCCTCGAAGTCCGCAGCGGAAACCAGGCCGCCCAGGCGCTTTACCAAAAGATTGGTTTCCGCGCCATCGCCCGCCGCCCCGACTATTACTCCGACCCTCGCGAAGATGCTGTCGTCATGAGTCTAACGCTTGGCGAACAGTAATATCGCGGCAGTCTGCACAACTCCAGCAATAACACTGAATTTGGGGTGAATTACCCGCTTGATTTGCCCCTGTTGTTGAGCTACCATTTTTGCCGTGCGAGACAATCCAACTGAAGGTTTCCAGGCCGGTACCTTCAAAACCATCCTGCCCACTCCCATCCGTCTGAAAGGAGACATGCACGAACATGGACATCGCAACCACGGATAGTCTGAAAGAAGAGTTGATAAACCGGGATCCCGAGTTTCGGGAGTTAGCCAGAGAACATCATAAGTACGAACAACGTCTTAGTGAATTATCAGCTCTTTCCTATCCGAGTGATGAGGAACAACTGGAGGAAATCACGATTAAGAAGAAGAAACTGGCCCTGAAGGATCAGATGTATTCGATGATGTTGCAATACCAAAAAGCACAGAGCTTGAGCCACTGAGATTGCCGCCCCGTAGCGGCTTCTCCGAGTAAAAGATTGAAGGGGACGTGGAACCAAAGTTGCGCGTCCCCTTTCGCGTGAAAGGGGTCTTTGGTCTTAGGTTTTTGGTCTTTGTGAACTGCCAGAGTTGACTGACGCAGTGGCTGGGCGCCAGCAAAGACCGAAGACCCAAGGCCGAAGGCCAGAAAAACATTGAGTATCGTCAGGGAAGGCTTTCCGTTCATTCTGGTGCCGCTGATCGTGAGTATTGCGACCGCGATTCTCGGGCTCTGGTATGTCACGTTGATTCTTTTGATAGTGACGGCGTTTATGGCGTACTTCTTCCGCGATCCGGAACGAATTCCGCCCGACGATCCGAAACTCGTCGTTGCGCCCGCGGACGGGCGAGTCACCCGCGTTAAGACGCTGTCTGACGAACCGGGTTCTCCGACAGTTGTCAGCATTTTCTTGTCTCCGTTGGACGTGCACATCAACCGGTCGCCAATTGCCGGCAAGATCACCGAGACGGTTTATACGCGCGGCAAGTTTCTGATGGCTACGAATGAGATGGCGAGTCTCGTAAACGAACAGAACGCGCTCACGATCCACGGCGAAATCAGTGTCGTTTGCACCCAAATCGCCGGGATTCTTGCGCGGCGCATAGTTTGCTGGAAAAAGCCCGGTGAGACGTTGGCCTTGGGCGAGCGTTTTGGCATGATTAAGTTCAGCTCGCGCACCGACCTCGTGTTGCCGGGAAACGTTGAGGTTACCGTTACCGAAGGCGCGCGCGTACGCGGCGGCACAACGGTGATCGGGAGAATCTTATGAGTCCCAAGCCAGGGGAATTAGAGCACGAGCATCCGAATCCGCCGCGCCGGGGATTGCGGAAGGGTCTGTACTTGATTCCTTCGGCATTCACGGCCGCAAACATCGCGATGGGCTTTTTGTCCGTCATGTCGTCGCTTCGTGGTTTTCAGTTGCTCGATGGACCAAATCCGGACCTTTGGACCGCCGGCGAACACTTCAACACTGCCGCCATATCGATCGGCTTCGCCCTGTTGTTCGATATGGTCGATGGCCGTATCGCGCGCCTGACAAAAACCACTACCGAGATAGGTATTCAACTCGACTCGATCGCCGACGTCGTCACATTTGGTCTGGCACCGGCCGTGCTCGCATTTGTTTGGGGTTATGGAGTGAGTTTCGGTCAGGGCCACGAACTGCACCAGTTGGCCTGGTTTGTCTCGTTCATGTTTTTGATGTGCGGCGCGTTTCGTCTTGCGCGCTTTAACGTGCAGGCGTCACGACCGCGCGTGCTGGCTGAAGGCTCGGTTAAAACAGACAAGAAGAGTTACGTCGGTTTGCCGATCCCCGTCGCCGGCGGTTTCATCGCCGCGTTGGTCCACTTTTCGCCGGTGCCATTGACCTACTTCGGACCGGAACGCTCGCGGATCTATGCAACGCTGCTGATGCTGTTAGTGGGAACGTTGAGTTTGATGATGGTCAGCACGTTGCGCTTCTCGAGTTTCAAAACTGTGGGCACAAGCACACGCAGCATGCGCCCGATCATCCTCGCCCTGGCCGTCCTCGTGTTGGTCTTTCTTTACTCGCGTTACGTCCTGCTGGCGATCGTCGTGATGTACATCCTTTACGGACTGTTGTCGCGAGTGGCGAGCATCTTCTGGCGACGCAGCGATTCCGCAGAAAGCAAGATCGAACCAAACCCGGTGAGACGATCCTAGCTACTCGGAATCAATTAAGGCCACCGACATCACCGTCAACTCTCTACGGCTCGTCAGTGCCGTTGCCCTGCAGCTTCAAATCGATCGTCCAGCTTCCCGCTGACACTTCCGGTTGCACAGAAAGTAACAGAACCACCTTCAGTGCATTTTGCGGAGAATCCAAGCCACCTCCGAGTGAAATTCGTGGCCCACTCAACATCACGAATGGGACCGAAGCATCACTCGTCGAAAGATCTCGTGCACCCGCCCGGGAAACACCAGGTCGTCGGTCAAACGCGCGTCGGACAGAAACACTGGTCACGGCGTCCGCGGCCACTGATTTTCCGGTTGCTTCCACACTGAGAACCTTTAGCTGCGTAAGCACGGCCGCGTCCGATCGTACGGAAGCGCTGATGTTGTAGGCAGTATTTGAACGAATGAGAATTGCGACTTGCAAGTTGCTTTCAATCCCAACGCCGGACAAAACCAGCGACAACGCACCGTCATTCCTGAATGCATTTAAATCAACTCCCGTGGGCGAAACGTCCTGGGCAAGGGAAAGACTTACGGTTTTGCTTACGCTGGCGCGCACGTCCATAGATCCTGATCGGCTTTGAGCGCAAACCGTGGCCGGCGCAATCGCAACGAGAAACAACCATATGACGCGAAAGATCCAGCTCCGTATCAGTGAACCAAACACATTGACGATCGCCGCCATAACGTATTCCTTTCTTTCAAGGAAAATCTCATGTCAGATTGTTCGTAGCGACCCTAACGGGCTCGACGCAATCCGGAGGAGAAGGGACGACTCGATTTTCAGATTCGCCAACGTCTGGATCAGAACAGGGTCATACTCCTTACCTGAACCGCGACCGAGCCGTTCGATCGCCTCATCGTAAATAAGTGCTTGTTGCCCGTACTTTGGGTTGGTCAACAAATCGAAACTTTTGGCCACTCGCAGAATGCGCGACGCTAAAGGAATTTCTTCTCCGATTAATCCCAGCGGTCCGCCACTGCCGTCGAAGTTTTCATGGTGATAGCGGATGATGTCGGCTATGTCTCGCATCTCGGCGATACAGGCTACGATTTCAACCGAGCGTGGCGCGTGAGTCTTAGCAAGCGAGACATTCTCGTCTGTCGGAAACGGCCAATAAATTTCAGCTCGAGAACCGAGCGCCCCCAGGTCGTGAAGGAACGAGGCGGCTGTCATGTCTGATAGACACTTCTCACTCACGCTCATTTTCTCCCCGAACTGGCGTGCATATTGACTCACGCGAGAGGCGTGCGAATACAGGTATGGATCTCGAAGCTGTAAGAGTCGGGTCAAGGCCCTCACAAGGTCCAGCCTCATCTCTTCTAACCGAGCCGTAAGTCGGTCATTGTTCGCGGCGAGAGAATGCTGGAGCTTATTGTTCTCGTAGTGTTCAACTGCTCGGCTCACACGGAATTTTAAATCCTCGTTATTCCAGGGTTTACTCACATACATGTAAACCAAGCCGCAGTTGACTGCTTCGACCAGGGCTTCGACGTCCGTGTAGCCGGTCAAAAGAATTCGAACCATATGCGGGCGACGATTGGCAGTCTCTTTCAGGAGTTCGAGCCCTGTCATCTGTGGCATGCGCTGGTCCGAGATAATCACTGCCACGTCATGTTGGTCCAACAGCCGCATCGCCTCTTGACCAGAAGGAGCCGTGAGGCAGAAGTAGTCGTGACGAAACAAACGCTCCAGCAATCGGAGGTTGGCAGTTTCATCATCGACAATGAGAAGTTTATAAGCCATTTGTTGGTGCTCCTCTAAGAAACCGGCAAATCGATCGGAAGACGAATACAGAACTTCGTGCCGCCGCCCAAAATGCTTTCTACGCCGATCGAGCCGCTATGTCTTTCGACGATTCCATAGGTGATTGATAAGCCAAGTCCTGTACCTTCACCGACTGGTTTGGTGGTAAAGAAAGGATCAAAGATTTTCGGAAGCTCGTCGGGCGCAATTCCGCAACCGGTGTCCCCAATCGTGACAGAAACCGAGTTGCCCTCCACCCTGGTTGAGATCGTTACCTCGCCTTCACCGTTGATTGCCTGGGCCGCATTTACCAACAGATTGGTCCAGACCTGGTTTAATTGGCCTGCGAAGCAGTTAACCTGGGGTATCTCGCCATACGCCTTAACGAGACGTATACGACCGGTACCGTAGTAGCGGGAAAGAAGACGAATCGTCGCGTCAATGCCTTCATGAAGATCGACTTTCTTGAACTCGGCTTCATCCAGGCGCGAAAAAATTCGAAGGTTCTGCACCACGTCACGAATGCGCTCGGCGCCCTCAGCACAATCGGCAACCATGGAAAGCAAGTCCGGAAGCAGCGAGTCGTACCCAATTTCTTTCTTCGTTAGGTTTAGTGCTGTTGCTTCGGGAGCAGAAATCGAAACACGTTCGTAACTTGACAGGAGCCGTTCTAAACGGCCGAGATAGCTGCGGATCAAATCCATGTTGCCGTAAATGAACCCGGCAGGATTATTCAGCTCGTGGGCAATGCCTGCAGCAAGCCGGCCGAGCCCTGCCATTTTTTCACTGTGAGCTATTTGCGCCTGCAATCTGGCCAGTTCTGTGTTTCTTGCTGCCAATTCGACGTTTTGTCGTTCCAGATCGGCTCGGTAGCTTCTGGCCATCAACAACAAATTCCGGCGTTCCAGGGCGCGCTGAATCGAAAGGCCAACCACTTCCAATTCGCAAGGTTTAGTCAGATAGTCGACCGCGCCGATCTGTAATGTGTCTCTGATGCGCTGTGCCCGACCAACTCCGGAGATCATGATTACGGCTGTGTCCGGATAGTGTTGACGGATCTCTCTCAACAACTCCACGCCGTTTCGTCCAGGCATTTGTATGTCGGAGAGCACCAGTCCATAACTGTTTTGTGCGAGGTGGGCCAATGCCTCATCGCACGATGCGGCCGTTTCGCAGATATATTGCTCGCTGAGAAAGGACGCAAAAACGTGTTGCACGGTCGGATCGTCATCGACAATGAGAATCCGCTCTTTCAACTGAATCGAGGCGGTTCGACCTGCGCCGGCTTCGACGATTGGTTCTGGTTCAAGGATTGCTGACATGCCATTCTGCGTAACGGAAGGTGCGTTTACGGTTTGGGCACGACGATTGGTGTATCGTCGTCCGTTGGTTCTTCTCCTTCATCGACAACCAGCGGCTTTGCGGAACGCTTAGACTTCAGTTGCGCAAGGGATTGATAAATGGCTTTTACCTGTGCCAGATCGCAATCAGAAGGCGCGTTCATTTCATTTGGAACGTTGAGCCCCTTGAACTTAATCATCACCGTGCTGTGCGCAATACAAGAGTAACAATCCAGCAAACCAAAGCTGTGACCCAATTCGTGGACCACGGCATTAGTTAGAGTCCGGGCATTTGTTAGCAGGGGATCGATAGTAATGTTGGCCCAGGTGATGGTCTGATTCGGTGTCCCGCTGGATGCTCTGAGCGTTGCGAGATGACGATTCGACTTATCAAAAACCGGCGCCCGGCGTATCGTCAAACAGTTCTCGCAGTAAAGCTGACCAGCCGTCGTTCCCTTGTATTGAAACCTCACTTTCGATTCAGTGAGAGGTGAAGCGGCGTTCCAGGCATCGAGGGCGCTGAGCAGAAAAGGGAGTTCATTGTCTGCGAAATTGTTGTCGAAGACATAAACCTTAATTTCGCTCCCGGGCGCCCAACTGGAAAATCCAACCGGCGGCGCCTGGACGCCGACCTTGCACGGGGACTGCGCCAGCGTGGTGGTAGTTGTGATTAAGAAAAAGCACAGAACCGTTGCTGACAGAAGATTTTTCATGATCTTTTCTCCTTCCCGTTTTTGTCGACCCGGCGCTGCAGTTCGTAAACCTGGCGGACTACCTCGAGATCGCAAAGTGAAGGCGCGATAAGGCCATTGTCTTTATTGATTCCAGGAAAAGCGTTCATGATTGTTCTCTTGCTCTTGCAGGATTTGCAGTCCCACAGCCCCAGTCCATGGCCCAGTTCATGGACCATCAGTCCCTGCAAAGCCTGTGGGTTCGTCGTGGCGAAATCAAAATCGATCGATGCAGAGTTCAATAGACCATCGCCGTCCTGCAACGGGTTGAACATGGCGTAGTTTTTGGCGTCATTCTTGTAGACCTGGCGACGCGTAATCACGAGGCAGCCTGTGCAGCTCGCCATTTGATCGATCTCGCCGGCAAACGAAAACCGGACTCCGGAGTCTGTGTATGCGGCGGAATCGGACCATCGTTTCATCGCGGCAAGCAACGCCGCCTGTTGTTCAGCCGTGAACATACCGCGCCAAAAATGGACTTTTACGTCTGTGTCAGGACGCCAGTAGTAACCATTCTTCGGTGGCGCATTGTCGTTGGCGGAACAAGCTTCGGGCGGTTCTGGAGCGTCGATCTCTTTCACTGTCAGTTTGCCGGTGAAGAGTTTGTAATCGTAGTACCGGACGCGGATGTGATAATGAACGTCACGATTCGGAAAATGCAGCACGTCGTCCGCTTCCGTGAGCGTCGGGAAAGAAAGCGTTTCAGCTACCGGCTCGCGCCAGGTTTCAAACGTCGGAAAGCGCTGCTTCCCCTGCGGTTCGACGATGCCTCTGACCTTTACAATCTGGAAAGTTCCGGCATCGATCCAAATAGAGCCGCGAAAGAATCGCTCGCTCATGCGGCGAGGATCCGGCTTGATTGCCGGCTCGACCAGCAAGCGATAAACGAGCTTGCCTGTCAGCGTCTCTTCTCCGTCGTAGCTCAGCCGATACTTCGCCGACTCTGCAATGTCCATCCCCAGCAATTGCGCCCCGGCGAGATCCTGGATGTCTTCTTTTGTAATTCGCATCTCGCTGATCGTCGAGGGCGGACGATATGTAACGCGTTCGATACGGTTGCCGTTGTCGTCGAACAGGAAATGAGAGTTTCTTATGTATTGCCCTGTCGGTTGTCCGTTTGGCCCAATGGTTTGCAGCACAACCTCGCGTTTGAACGTGTATTGCTTGAGTGCGTCCCGCACGCGTAATTCGGTTCGAACGAACTCCGCTACAATGCTGTTCGAAGTCCGCTGCGTCATTGGAGGCGGCTCAGGGTTCGGTGTCTGTTGTGCATGCGCGATCTGCATCCAGGCAAGGATGAGAAGCGCTGCAATTACATGTTCTTTAGTTCTGCTGACCATGGTGTGGAATCGTTAAACGGCCTTCAGAAGGGCGCGCCGGTCGAGCGGCGTACTCAGGAAGTGACTGCTCACCTCAGGTGGTTCTTCAAACTCGTCATGCAGTGCAAGCGAGGTAATCGTCGTTTGCCACTGATTTTCTAAGGCGAGGAACGCCCGTGCGGCTTCGACTTCCACCGGCTTTGAGAACAAGAAACCCTGCCCCGCATCACACTTCAGCCGTCGAAGCGCAACGAGTTGCTCCAGGGTTTCAACGCCTTCGGCAACTACACGGATTCCCAGACTCCTCGCGAGCGCAATAATTGTTCTTGCGATTTCAGCATGCTCGCGTATCTCGACCATGCCTTTCACAAACGACCGATCGATTTTGAGTGAACTGATGGGGAGGCGATGCAGGTAACTCAAGGACGAATACCCAGTCCCAAAATCGTCGATAATCAACTCGATGCCGAGCGCTCGCAGTTGCCTGAGTAACACCGTCGCGTTTCCGATGTTCTCCATCACTATGCTCTCAGTGATTTCGAGTTTGAGAGCGCGAGGATCCACACCGGTGTCCTGAAGAATCTCGATGACCTGATCGAGCAAGTTTGGTTGCATGAACTCTTTGCTTGAAAGGTTAACGGTGACAGCCAAAGGCGAGTGCAAGCCAAGAGTGTGCTGCCACTGTTTCAATTGGAGACAAGCTTCACGAATAGCCCAAATCCCTATCTTCAGAATTGAGCCTCTCTCTTCGGCAAGAGGAATGAAGTCAGAGGGCAGGATCAGACCACGTTGCGGATGGCGCCACCGGACCAGGGCCTCGAAGGCGGAGAGCTTGCCGGTTTCCAGCGAAACGATCGGCTGGTAGTGCAGCAATAGCTCACCTCGTTCCACGGCTTGATCGAGATCGTCTGCTAAATCAGTTACGTCAGGCTGAAGCCCGTGCCGTTCTTTCGCAAATAGTTGATAACAGTCTTTACCGGCTGACTTAGCCCGGTACATCGCCGTATCCGCGTCGCGGAGTATTTCTTCCGCTCCCTCATATTTCGAATTGCTCCACGTCACACCGATGCTGGCCGTGACCTGAATGTCGCTTCCGCCAAGCCTGAAGGGAAGCGCCAACTCTTTTTGTAAGCGTTCGACAACGCGCAGCGATTCTCGTTCGTCGGTCAGATCTTCAAGCAGAATCGTGAATTCGTCTCCGCCCAGACGTGCGATGGTATCTGTCGTGCGCAGGCAGGTTTTCATACGGCGCGAGATCTGGATTAATAGTTGATCTCCCGCCATGTGGCCCAAGCTGTCGTTGATGGCTTTGAAACCATCCAGATCGAGGAACAGCACGGCGTAGATTTGATCTCTGCGGCGCCTCGCTCGCTCCGTTGCCAGTCTCAATCGGTCCATGAAAAGAGCTCGGTTTGGAAGGCCGGTGAGTGCGTCATGAAAAACGTTGTGAACCAGTCGCTCTTCTTCTGTTTTGCGCTGCGTGATGTCGTGGAACTGGAATACGAGGTGGGAACAATGGCCCGTCGTGTCGCTTACGGCTGAGATATTGAGCAACGTCCAAACAAAATGACCTTGCTTGTGAATGATCCTTTGTTCTGCTAGATGAGAGGTGGCCCGGCCTTCAAGTATTTTTTGTATCTGGATAAGTGCTCCGCCGGCGTCATCCGGATGGGTAAGATCCACAAAGGATTTTTCTAGGAGCTCCCGAGCCGTGTAACCGAGAACGGCACACAATGCACGATTGACTCTTAGCCATCGCCCGTCGGGAGCAACCAGCGCCATACTGCCGGCGTAATCGAACACACTGCAAAACAGTTCTTCGTTCGCCGGACGTTCGGTAGTTACTGCGCGGACTGTATCTGGGTGGTCGTTTTTGAAATCGTGAACGATCACCGGCTGTTCGCCGTAACCGGAACTCACGCACGCCACAGCGACGAGTACGATCAAGATCAACAAATCCAGTCGGCCTAACGAGTCAGGCGCCTGCATGAACGAGACGGCACAAATGGAGTAGATAACGACCAGCCATAGCCCGCGATAAGGCAGCCACAAACGCGTTCTAAATCGACGCATCGCGTGCGCAACCGGGGTGTTTGATGAGAAGGTGCAAGAGTAATTCAACGTCTGCCTCCACCAGAGAAAGATTGGGTTGGAACGCCGTGCCGCCTGGACCCGAAATTCAGACGAACATTCCAACCCGGGGGCGGCGTGAGCCCATTAACATGCTCGCCCGATACTTTTTTACTGGGTTGATGAAGCCGAAGATATGAGGAAAAGAGAGCGTGCTTGTCAGGGAATTACCTAACAGACGGTGTGCTCTGCCCGGGCGCGAGGCGGCGGATACCGGTCCGTTTTGCCCAATACCTGATTAAGGCATCCAAGGTGGCCTGCTCAGAGGGCGACAATTGCAGGAATTTGATGCCAAATCCAATCGTAGGTTGGTGATATCTCACCTCACCACGGAATCGCAGCGTCTTGTTGGAGGGGAGGCTGAGGCTCAAATTGAGGACTTGGCCCACTTTTACCGAATTGAGCGATTCGATGTAACAACCGCCCAGACTCACATCGCTCGTCACGTCGGGGCACCTGCTGGGCAAAGCGCCCCATTCAACCTCAAGTCTAACCGGCACGCGAGCATCTTTACGCTGTTCCGTCACGGTCAATTCCTCCTGCTATTGGTGTTGGTTGTGCGACTCAGGCGGCACGGAGCCGTTCGACTATGGCCGTTTTCCTGAGCGGCATACTTACACCTAGTACAGTGATGAGGGACGGCCTCGGAACCGGCTTGCGCTTCTCTTTAACCGGTGTGAACGCACGCAGGAGTTGGGCTTCGGCGCCACAAAAATCACACAGCGCGCAGTGTTGCGCGATTCTTTTCCTGGCAAGCGGACGTAAGCCACCTGCAACGTAAGAAAGGACCTTGTCAGACGTCGGACAGTTAGAATGTTTTCCAAAGCTCTTCATTTCAAACCTCCATTCGGCTAGCGATACCGCAGGGCAAGATGTAAACGGTACCGGCTGGGCAAGAGGCCGACCAAATGCACGCCTGCCGCCTGAACTATGGAGATCATTGGAAGCCCTTTCCTCCGGCGCCTCTCAGCCGTGCTATCCAACGACCTCCATAGTGTGCCTCGCGACCATGATGGAATGTAAATGAAGCGACGCCTGACAACCATCAGGATAATGGCAAGATACTGTCGGGATCTTCCCTGACGTGTCAGGTTGTGAGGTTTGTGTGAACGTAGCTTTGCCTTGAAAGTATGCCGGCAGCGATCGAGATCCTCGGTGCGGACTCCACGAATCTCTGTGCCCGTTGCGTCAAGCCTGGCGTTGCAGATGATTTGACGCAGAGGTAAAGCTTGTTACCGTTGGCCTGGTTGACGAACCTGACGAACTTGAAGATCTCAGGCTGCGGAGCTCAGTCGTCTTTCGTTTGGTTTGATATGAAGCCTATGCCGCAGCCCGGTCCATTGGGTTGATACGAACTGCCCTTCAGAAAACAGTTGTTTGAAATCCTCGACCGGTAACGGTTTACTGAAAAGATAGCCCTGGATTTCGTCGCACCTCAGCAGGTGAAGAAATCTCAACTGTTCCTCGCTCTCCACGCCCTCCGCAACGACCTTTAGTCGCAGATTATGTGCGAGGGTTATGATCGCCATAACCAGAGCGGCGTCGTCTGGATCCGTCGACGCGTCGTGCACGAACGAGCGATCGATCTTCAGAATGTCGATTGGCAGTCGTTTCAAATATGACAACGACGAAAAACCGGTTCCAAAGTCGTCGATCGAGATCCTTATCCCCACCTCCCTAAATGCATTGAGCGCTCTGACAGCGGAATCGAAAGTAGTCATGATGGAACTCTCAGTAAGCTCCAACTCGAGATTACGCGGCTCAACACCCGATGTGCTCAGCATCGACATAACACCTAAGAAAAAATTCGGATCTTGCAACTGTCTGGCGGAAATGTTTGACGACAAAACGAGATTCCGTTCGCTGTCGGATGACTCTTTGAGGTGGATGCACAAACGATGAAGAACCCATTCGCCGATTGGTCCGATCAAACCAGTCTCCTCTGCCAGCGGAATAAACTCGCCGGGAGACACTAGTCCCTTTTCAGGGTGGTTCCATCGAATCAGTGCTTCAGCGCCAGCGATTTGCCAGGTGTGGATGTCAACTTTCGGTTGGAAGTGAAGAACGAATTCCTCACGATCGATCGCGCGACGCAGGCTACTCTCGAGTGAGAAACGGTGCAGGGCCCGCGTATTCATTTCAGCGGTGTAGAATTGATAGTTGTTTCCTCCTTGTTGCTTGGCCTGGGCCATGGCCGCGGCGGCGTTTTTCATGAGAGTGGCTTCATCGTGGCCATTCAGAGGATGCAGCACTATGCCGATGCTGGCGGTGAGATAAATCTCTTCATCTGCCAACCTGAATCCGTTCTGAAGTGTTGCTTGGAGTCGTTTACTGATACTTATCGCATCTTCGTTTTTTTCCAACAGATTGAAGAGAAATGCAAACTCATCGCTGCCCCAATAAGCAAGTGTGTCTCCCTCCCGCATGCTACTCGCAAGCCTCTCCGCGACTTCGCAAATCAGCTTATCAGCACTCTCCGACCCGAGCGTCTCACTGACGGACTTGAAACGATCGATCGACAAGAGAAGTATGGCGATACGTTGGTTCTCCCGTTTCGCGCCGGCGAGTGCCTGGCCCAGTCGATCCTGGAAGAGCACTCGATTTGGCAGCTCTGTAAGCAGGTCATGATACGCGAGATAGTTCAGGCGCTTTTCGGCACGATTCCTTTCCGCTATCTCCGTTTCAAGTTGTATTGTTGTCGCAAGTAGAGCCGCTGTTCTTTCCTGGACCTCCTGCTCGAGACGCATTTCGTATTGTTTCTTGCTTACGCGGAGTTGATAGTGTTCGACTCCACGCCGGACCGCCGCTTCGACCAGTCGCAAATCGAATGGTTTCATCAGGTAATCGAACGCGCCGACTCGCAGCGCCCCCACGGCGTTCTCCATTGTTTGCGCGCCGCTCATGATGATGACGACGGTCTCAGGAGCGGCGGCGAGAATTTGCGGCACCATCTCCAGGCCCGTAATGCCCTTCATATTGATGTCGCTGATGACCAGAGAAAATGTATTGCCTTCTAAGATCTCCAGGCCGTCCTCGGCCGATCCTGCCGTGTGACAGTCGTAATTCGCTTTAAGAGTCTCGCGCAGAATATTCCGTATGTGCGGCTCATCATCGATGATTAGCACGCGAGTTCGATCAGTTGTCTCTGACATCCAAACCTCTCAGTTCACCGCCGCACCGGAAAGTTCCAAATTGACTGGCGACTGCGCCCGCCGCTCATCGCTGTCGAGTACCTCTCGAACGCGCCTGATCAGTGATGCGATCGTGAATGGTTTTTGAATAAACCACGCTGCGCCGTCCAGGATACCGTGATTCACAACGGCATCGTTCGTATAACCGGACATGAACAACACCTTAGCTGCGGGCTGGAGCCTGCTTACGTGTTCTGACAACTCCCTTCCGCTCAGCCTGGGCATCACCACGTCCGTTAAGATCAGATCTATCGGTCGTTGCTGACTTTCGATGAGCTCTATCGCTTCAAGCCCGTTGGAGGTGGACAGCACTTCGTAGCCGTACTGTGTCAGACAATCAAGCGCGAGCTGGCGAATCTGTGGTTCGTCTTCGACGATAAGGATGGTTTCGGTACCGCGCGGCAATTCGACTTGCTTGAGCGTCGCGCTGGGTTGAGCGTCAGTGTGCGCCACCGGCAGGTAGACCTTAAAAACCGTTCCTTGACCGGGTTCACTGTATAACCAGATGTTACCGCCACTTTGTTTGACGATCCCGTAAACCGTCGAGAGACCGAGCCCTGTTCCTTTTCCTTGTTCCTTGGTCGTGAAGAAGGGTTCGAAGATATGCTTTCGGGTTTCTTCATCGATGCCGCTCCCGGTATCCGTAACGGCGAGCATCACGTATGACCCGGGCTGAACACTCAGGTGAGTGCTGGCGTAGTTCTCATTGATTTCAATTCGCGCAGTTTCTACTGTGATCCGGCCGCCGCGGGGCATTGCATCACGCGCATTAACGACGAGGTTCATCAATACTTGTTCGATTTGTCCCGGGTCCGCGTTGATCGGCGCGTCTTGACCGATTATGGTCGTCATCTCGATGTTCTCGCCAATGAGCCGGCGCAGCATTTTGCTCATGTCGTTCACGAGGTGGTTCAGATCGAAGAGCTTGGGCTGTAGTACCTGCTTGCGACTGAATGCCAGCAACTGATGAGTCAATGCTGAGGCTCGCTCCGCGGCGCGGTTTATCTCTTCGATCTTAGGCCGATTTTCATCAGTCTCGTTTAGCCGGTTCAGCATTAACTCGCTGTAACCGCGAATGACAGTCAAGAGATTGTTGAAGTCGTGAGCGATACCTCCTGCTAACTGGCCCACCGCTTCCAGTTTTTGGGACATGCGGAGCTGCTCTTCGCTCTGGCGCAACTTTTCCTGGCTCTCGAGTAATCTCCGTTCTGCCCGTTTGCGTTCAGTGATATCACGAGAAATCCAAATCGCTTGTTGCGGATTACCGTCGGCATCGTAGATCCAGTTAACCACGGTCTCGAACACTTTCCACTCGCCGTTCTTGTGTTTCATCCTTATTTCATGGCTTTCAGACCTCGGCTGGACGGCGGAACGCAAAAGCCCTGCTTCTGCGTTGGTTCTATCGTCCGGATGAGTAATATCTAAACAGCTTTCACCAACCAGCGATTCGCTGGGATAGCCGAGAACATCGCGATGTGACGGGCTGACATAGGTAAACCTGCCCCGCATATCGATCATGCAGATCAGGTCACTGGTATTCTCGGCAATGAGACGATATTGTTCCTGGGTCTTGCGCAGCGCTGCCTCTGCTCGCACCTTCTCTTTGATGGTCTTCATCTTTTCCAACGCACCTTGAACTGCTGAAGGAAGACGCGTCAGACTTGTCTTCAGAATATAGTCGTGTGCCCCGTCCTTCATGCACTCAACGGCAACTTCCTCGGTCAAAGAACCTGTTACCAGGATAAACGGCGCCGAACTTCCCGTTTCTTTAAGCAACCGAAGTGCGTCTGGACCACTGAACTGCGGCAAGTTATAGTCAGACAAGACCACCGCCGGCTGGAAATCATGCAGAGCGCGTAGGAACGCCTCTTTCGTATCAACACGACGTAACGTAAACACAATGTTCGCTCGTGACAACTCACGTTGTATGAGCTCGGCATCCGCAGCGACGTCTTCAACGATCAGGATGTTGATTGGTTTGTTCATCATTTCGTCTCCGAAGCGTGCCTATCGGGGAGTTTCGTTTAGCAGCAGCCAGTAGAAGCCAAGCTCGGATACTGCGCGCGAGAAATCCTCAAACTCAACCGGCTTTACGACGTATCCGTTTACACCGTACTCATAGCATGTGGCGAGATCCCGATCTTCGCGCGAGGACGTCATAACTACGACGGGAATCTTTCGCGTACGTTCGTCCGACTTGATGCGGCGCAGCACCTCGAGCCCGTCAACTTTCGGTAGTTTTAAATCGAGCAGCACGACTTTTGGGCCATTCTCGACTTTGCGGTGCAAAAACGAACCCTGCGCGAACAAGAACTCCAATGCCTCCGCGCCATCCTTAGCGTGAAATAACTTGTTTGCTAAGTTCCGTTTCTTGAGCGCTCGCATCGTTAGCTCGGCGTCGCTCGGGTTGTCCTCAACCAGGAGGACCTCGACCTCGTTCAACTCATGCACACTGTCCATTGTGTTTGCTTTCCTTTGGGAGACTGAAGTAAAACGTGGCGCCTTGATCGAGCTTGCCCTCCGCCCACACGCGGCCACCGTGTCGATGAACTATTCGCTGTACAATCGCCAGCCCGACGCCCGTACCTTCGAATTCCTCTACACTGTGTAGCCGTTGGAAAACGCCAAAGAGCTTCGGCGCGTAAGTCATATCGAAGCCGACGCCATTGTCTTTCACGTAGTAAACGCAGTTGCCATTTTCGGTGCGGCCATTCACCTCGATCACAGCCTGGCCACGAGCCCTCGAGTACTTCGCGGCGTTGGATAGCAGGTTTACAAAGACTTGCCGGATGAGTGCCGGATCGCCGGCGATATCGGGAAGCGGAGCGAGCTTGAATTCAATATTCTGCTCTGTCAGCCCGAAGCGAAGTTGTTGAAACACGTCTTCGGCGAGATGACGCATATCGATTGGAGAGGTTTCAATCTGCTTACGACCCAGTCGTGAGAAGGCAAGCAGATCATCGATTAACCGGCCCATGTTTTGGGTGTTGTTGCGGATTACGTCAAGCACACGCTTTGCGTTTTCATCGAGTTTGTCGCCGTGGTCCTCGAGCAGTATTCGTGAAAAACCGTCGACCGCGCGGAGAGGCGCTCGCAGGTCGTGCGAGACGGAATAGCTAAACGACTCGACCTCCTTATTTGCCTCTTCGAGTTTGCGAGTTCGCTCTTGTACACGTTGCTCCAGTTCAGAGTTGAGACAGCGAAGTTCTTCCTCGCTGTAGCGCAGCGCCCGATCTCCGTCGTGGATACGATCGAGCATCTGATTGAACGCATCGGTGAGAACAACGAACTCGCCTTTTCCCGTCCTGGGCGCACGAACGGAATAGTTGCCATCTTGTGCGACGGCAGTCGCAGTGTTAGCCAGATCCAGAATGGGCCGCGAGATCTGCCGCTGGAAACGACGCGACAATCCGAACGCGAGTAAGAATGATGCGACGACTACAGCCGCGACAATGGAGCCGTAGCGTGCGAATCGTTCGTACATGTGATCCATATCAGACTTCAGGTAGAGCGTGCCGATACGCTTTGATTCGTAGACCACCGGCTGAACCGATACGAGAAACTCGCCGGTGAAACGATTGCCGTCGACTTCGGGCGTGGCAGGCAGCGCGCCGGTTGGCAAATCTGCGGGATATTGCGCCAACAACTTTCCGGTTTCATCGTATAGACCGGCTGCTCGTATGTGGGGTTCGGCTTGCAGCGCCCCAAGAATCTCTGCTGCGTCTTCAGCGTTGGCAAACGTCAAAGCAGCCGTGCTGTTGCTTGCCAGTATCGAACCCACCATTGTCAGATTCGTAATGGTGCTCTGCCTGAACGTAAAGAATTCGAAAGCAGAGAAGGATGCGCACGTCAGCAACGACACTGCTCCCGAAATGAGCAGGATGATTGCCATTAACCGCCGGCTAATTGGGGCATCTCTTAAAAACATGCTGTAATCGTTTTCGACAAGGTTAGATCAGCCCAGGCGCAAGAGCTTTGAGCTTATCGTTAAGTTGGCGGCCTTAGCCGCTTCAGCGTCGATCTTGAACCGAATCCTGTTACCCTCTGTGACGAAGCGAATGATCACACTGCCTTTGCCGCCCTCAGCATCGGTAACAATGAGCAACGTGCGGCGTTTCAAAGTGGCGACGATCTGATCCAGCCGCTCAGATTCCGAGCGACTGATGAATAAGACATGACAGCTAGCGATCTGCGCGGGGTTGTCGTAACGCCGAACTACCAACTGGCGGTTATTGATCCGTTCGCCTCGCACGGTGTCGTCCAAATACGAACCAAATGGATCCCGCCCCAGCACACCGATGACAAGCGGCGTGTTTGCGTCCGAAAACGCATTCGGCGGCCAGGAAACAAATTTCGCGAAGTTAAACATGAGGGCCGCCTTTACCTGATACTCATTCGCAGATGCCGCAAGCGTTGGGCCAACAAATGAGGATCCCGCTGCGAACAGCAGGCAGGTCGCAGTAACGATTCTCAGCAGGCGCACCGCAGGGCCGCGAGTTAGTGTTCCAGAAAACGCCATACAATCTTTCCGTAAACACTCCGTCCAATTAGCTGACGAGTGACTGGTGAACCAAATTCCGCGTGGCTGTCATGCAGAAGGTTTTGACCGGTAATCGAGAACTCCAACGAACGTTTTGGCTGCCAGGCCAATCGCAAATCCAACTCGGCGTAACCAGGCAGTCGCTGATTGGTGATCTCACTCACATAACGCAATGTGGAGTCGACTTGAAGACACGAGACCGGTTCAAGTGATGACCGGAGCACGAAGTGACGATTCGGATCGTGCGACTCTCCGCTGCCATTAGTGCGGTCTGTGCTTGTAACGCGTGGCCTGATGTGGAGCCGCATTTCAGTTAGGCCGCCTCGAACGCGCCACCAATCTCTGATTTGGTAATCGGCGGTCAACTCGACGCCGTACGATCTTCCTTCCAAACCATTACCGACGACGAACGGAAAAGGGCTGGGAGCATTGGCTTGTTCGAGACTGCGAAGATTCGTGTAGTCGGTGGAAAAGGCCGAGGCCGAAAGAGAGAGCCTCTCGTGTGGATGAGTGCGGTAACCTAGTTCATAGCTCAACGCCCGTTCAGGTTTGAAATCCGGATTACCCGTGAGCAGGAAAGGTGGTTGCGCTGGAATAAAGAGTTCCATATCGATTCGCGAGGGCGTGCGCAGCGATCGCGAAATTGCGCCCCACACCATCTGTCCTCGATCTATTTTGAATGTGGTTCTGAGACTAGGTTGAAATTCGAAGCCGGTGTGCGCGTTGTGTTCCATCTTAGTGCCGGCTGTGAGACTCCATCGGCCATCAATCAACGCCAACTCGTCCTGGAGGAATGCGCTATACCGGTGGCGTGTGACTCGCGGCGGTAGAAAAGCCAGCATGTTGCTGTTACGAATTTCGTCATGGATTTGCTGGTATCCGAATCCCCAAACGAGATCGTTGCGCTCGCCGAGTCGGAGCCTGTGTTGAAAATCGACGTCGTAGGTAGTGAGGTCTTCGGCAAAACTGGCCGGAGTGCTTCTGTGCGTTCGGTCGTAATAGAGTTGCAGACTCATGTCGGAGCGATCTGAATACTCGCGTGACCAACGAGCGAGTACATTTCCGCCTTTTAAGTCGGTATCTTGATTGTTCAGAGCGTTTAGCTGACCGTCATAGAAGTCAACCTGCACAGTAAATTTGTTTACCCGGGATTTCTGCCAATCCAACCGAAAACCGCCCTGGCCCAGGTGCCACCGATCGTCGTCGGCCCGACCGTTGGAGAATGTCGTCCTATCGCGGCCAAAGGCTTTTCCATACATTCTGTAATGGCCATTGGACCCAAATCGCCCGCCATACCGAAAATTGAGAAAGCTTCTCGGCTGGCTGCCGCTGCCGGTCTCGACTAGAAAACCAGGTGTGTCCTGTGCAGGTTTCGTCGTGATGCTGATGATTCCGTTTACGGCATTGGCGCCCCACAGCGTCGCACCGGATCCGCTGATTACTTCAATGCGCTCAATGTCAGCTAACAGGAGATCCTGAATCTCCCAAAAAACTCCGGCGTGGAGCGGCGTGTAAACGGAACGACCGTCAATCAGGACCAGCATCTTGTTTGCGAGAGTGTTGTTGAATCCTCGAGCACTGATGGCCCATTGACTCGCGTCAACCTGCGCAACGTGCAGATTCGACGCGAGTCGTAAAACTTCCGGTAGCGTGGTCGCACCCGAACGGCGAATATCTTCGCTCGTAATAACCTGGACCGCCGCTGCCGTTTCTGAAAGCTTTTCCGGTCGTCGAGAAACTGAGGTGACCTCGAGATCTATCAACTCTTCGATGCTCAGCTTTTTCAACGACTGCGGGGCGGGCGCGGCCGCGGGTGCGGGTGTTTGGGCCACGACAGAGTTCAATCCGAATATGGTCCACACGAGTAAGCCCACGAATCTGCGTAGCGCGCGGCGATGGGTCATCACAGCAAAATTGATTGTTAACTCTGCGAACATTCTTTACTCCGTGCCGTCCGTCAAAATCGGCAGCCGACAGATCCACGTTTATCGCTTTCGGATGGTCTAAGCCATCGGGGAAACACCAGCGGGAGAGGGAATTCCCTTACAAGACTGATTGCGTGTTCCTGGTAACAGACGCTCGTGAAAAAGGTTTGGGCTTCCTTTTATGTGGGTCCGTTTGCGAAACGCGTGAGAGATTCAACCGAGTTAGCCGTCGTCCTGGAGCCAACCTTGTCGTACGGCATACCGCACGATTTCGGTTCGGCTCGTGAGTTGCAGCTTTTCGGCGAGTCTTGCTTTGTAAGTCTCAACAGTCTTGACGCTGATGTCTAATTGAACGGCGATTTCCTTGTTGCCAAAGCCCCACGCAGTTAATCGCAGAACCTCAGTTTCTCGTTCGCTAAGCTCGTTTCCTTCAGTCGAAGCTTTTGACGCGGGGCGCATGAAGTTACTCAGCACCTTGCCGGCCAGTGTTGGATCAATGTAGCGACCCTCGCTGGCAACAACCCGAATCGCCTGGTTTAGCTGTTCGGCGGCCGCTCGCTTCAGCAAAAAACCGGAAGCGCCCGCTTCCAACATGTGTCGCAGATAAGAACTGTCTTCGTGTGCCGTTAACGCCAGCACTTTCATTATGGGGAACGCCTCTTTTATCCGGCGGGTCGCTTGCGCGCCATTGAGATCCGGCATCGAGATATCCATCAAGATGATATCGGGCTTCAATTGTCTGGCTTTTTCGAGGACGGCTCTGCCGTTCTCCGCCTCGCCAACAACCTCCATGTCGGGTTCAGCATTAACCAATGCTTTGAGTCCATCTCGTAACAAGGCGTGATCGTCGGCGATGAGAATTTTCAGTTTGTCCATGGTGCGATCTCTTCATTCTGTTGACGCGAGAGCGGAATTCGCACGTAAAGTCGTGCCCCTCACCGTCTGCAAGACTCGATGAGAAGCTGCCGCCGACCCTACTCCTCGATCGCGTTAGGGTGTGCTTCGAGCAGCGCGATCACATAATCAAGTTGGCCCAAGAGTTTGGCTATAAGGGAAAAGACGGGTTGAGCTTAGGTGAAATCCCTACAAAACTGGTCCGACTGGGGCGAATTGGACCATAAAGTTCTGTCGCTAAGTGAAATCCCTGATGCCCAAGTCGTACAAACTAGGCTAAATTGCACCTAGCGCCGGACAGCGTCTGCGCGGTTTCGGACGACCACGATATATCGACTCCTTACGACGCGGATTCGAATCTGCGCAATCTGACTCTCGCCCTGCCGCGCGTACTCCCTGCCCGAGATCACAACAGCCGGAGAACGGCCAGCGACATCGGTTCATCTCCGGTAAGAGAACTGAACCCGTTTCATAAGATCGCCCCTATGAACAACACTGAGAACTGCGCCCGAGCCCTTTCTCAAAAGGAGCCTCATGTCATCCATCCTTGTGGTCGCCGCCACGGAGTCGCGGAGTCGCCTGGTAAACATTCTTCGCCAGGCCGATTACGTCGTATTCGAAGCGGATTCAGGAGAGAGCGCACTCAGCACGGCGCGCGCGGTTTCTCCAAACCTCATCCTAATGGCCATAGTCCTGCCTGACATCAACGGTTTGGAGGTTGCAGCCAGGTTGAGACACCATCTGAATCCGGAGTTGCCGCCCGTAATCCTGCTGGGCTCGATCACACCCATTGGAATCGACGAAGAACCCCTGGTTTCACTGGTGAACGGATATTTGGATATTGACGCTTCAAACGATGACTTGCTTGCCACCGTGCAGTCCTACTTCATTAGCAACGAAACGCAAATGCATTGACGATCTTCTGAATCATTTGGCCACCTGAACGCCGGATTCACTAATGGTAATAAGCCAACCACGTTTGCTTGTGGTCGACGACTCTGACGACTTGCGCAGAGTTTTCTGTACCTTGCTTGGTCGCGCAGGATATGAGGTCTTGAGCGCGAAGACGGGCCACGAGTGTCTGCGGATAGTCAGGGAGGAGCGGCCGGATCTTGTGTTGCTGGATGTGGTGCTGCCTGACATGAGCGGGATCGAAGTCTGCAAACGAATAAAGTCTGATGAACGAACCAGCGGGTCCCTGGTGCTGGGCATCTCCGGCACGCGCACGTCAGCCAGCAACACTGCCGAGAGCCTTGATGGTGGTGCGGATGCTTACATCACTAAACCGATTGATGGTCCAGCCCTGCTCGCGCACGTCAACGCTTTGTTGCGCACGAAAAAAGCCGAACAGGCTATTCAAGAGCTGAACGAACAACTTGAGAGTCGAGTCTCGCAGCGAACGGCGGAATTGGTCGCAGCCAATGCCTTTCTCAAACAGGAGATCGCCGATCGCCAGAAGATTGAACAGGCGTTGATTGCTGCGACGACGGAATGGGAACAAACCTTCAATTCAATTCCGGATCAGGTCTGTGTCATGGACCTGAACGCAGTAGTACTGCGGGTTAACACAGCCATGAGAAATCGGTTCGAACCGATTCATGGGAACCTCGTCGGACTGAGTTACAACCTCTGCTACTGCGGTACCTCAAACCCCGATCCGCCTCCACCCTGGGCTACCACCCTGTTGCACGCTAAACGGATCATCGTCGAAACGACATTTCCAAAGCTGGACGGTTGGTACCACGTGGCGTGCTATCCGCTTTTGGACGCGAAAGGAACACAGTGCGGCGCTGTATCTACCGTGCGCGACGTTACTGAGCGACGCCGAGTGCAGGAAGCTTTACGTGAGAGCGACAACGAGCAGAGGCGCACCCAAGCAGCTCTTAAGCAAGCCGAAGAAAAATACCGGGGCATCTTCGAGAATGCTATTGAGGGAATATTCCAGTCGTCTCCCGACGGCGAATTCATTTCCGCCAATCCGGCAATGGCGCGGATGTTTGGCTATGATTCCGCTGAGGAGTTGATAAGTCACCGAAGGGATATCGAATACCAACACTACGTCGACCCTAAGCGCCGCCGTCACTTTCAGCAGTTGATCAGCGAAAAAGGTATGGTCCAGGGGTTCGAAGTGCAGGCGTATCGGAAAGATGGAAGCACGATTTGGACCTCTGAAAATGTGCGCGCCGTTCGCGATGATAATGGGACGTTGCAGTACTACGAAGGGATTGTTGAAGACATTGGTCAACGCAAGCAAGTCGAAGCGGAACGGGTTGAGTTGTTGAGACGACTCGTCAACGCTCAGGAAAACGAGCAGCGACGGATTTCGCGTGAGTTGCACGATCAGATGGGCCAGTCGGTGGCGGCCCTGTTATTGGGATTGAAGGCTTTGCAAAATTCTCTGCAGGACGAGTCTGCAACACGGTCGGTTCAACGGCTGCAGGACATTACAAACCGAATCGCCGATGAAATGCACAGCCTCATACGCGAGCTCCGGCCTACCGCGCTCGACGATTTGGGTTTGCAAACCGCCCTCGCAAACTATCTTGAAGAGTGGGCAGAGCGAACCGACATAGCTATCGATTTTCATTGCAATGGCCTGCTGGACCAACGTCTTGAGAGTCAACTCGAGAGCACGATCTATCGCATCGTTCAAGAGGCCGTCAACAATGTCGTAAAGCATGCAAGTGCTCAGAATGTCAGCATCATTTTGGAGAAACGCGAAAACAGAGTTTTGGTGATCGTTGAAGATGATGGAGTAGGTTTCGACGTTGAAGCCTTGCTGACGACGCCGACCAGGAACCGGCGCTTCGGACTCCTTGGGATGCAGGAACGCGTGGCCCTGGTCGGTGGAAAGCTCAGCATAGAATCGACACCGGGAGTCGGGACGACGGTGCTGGTCCATATCCAAATCTCCGGGAACAATTTGGAGGCAGGGGTGGATGAGTAAACTGCGCGTTTTTGTCGCCGACGATCATGCCGTGCTTCGAGACGGCTTGAAAGCGCTGGTGAGTGCACAGCCCGACATGGAAATTGTCGGCGAGGCTGAAAACGGTCGAACAACGTACGAGAAAGCTAAAGAGCTGATGCCTGACGTGGTGCTGATGGACATCTCAATGCCAGAGTTGAATGGCGTACAAGCGACTGAACTACTCAGAAGAGAGTGTCCGAGCACCAGGATACTGGTCCTGACCGCATACAAGGACAAAGGCTATCTGGATCGTTTGCTGAAAGTGGGGGCCGCCGGATTTATTCTCAAGTTATCGGCCGCCGAAGAGTTGATCGGAGCTATTCGTCTCGTGGCTGAAGGCAGAACTTATCTCGATCCGCAAATGGTGGATCGGATTGCGGAGGGATATGTTCGTTCAAAGACTCTCAAAGGTGAAGTGCGGCAACGGGAACTCACGGCGCGGGAGGAAGAAGTATTGCGGCTGATCGCGCGGGGTTACAGTAACAAAGAAATATCCAACCAGTTGAAGATAGCTGTGAAAACGGTTGAGTCTCACAAAGCGAACTTAATGCAGAAACTGGAACTAAGGAGTCGCACGGAGATTGTTCGCTACGCCGTGCGTCAGGGCTGGCTTCAGGACACGTGAGAGCCGCCAGCTCAAACCCCGGCCCTATCCTCCAAACCCCCTACATAATTAGGGAATACCCTGATGTAAAATCCGCTTTACGATTGTTAAACTACCTCAACCTCGCAGCAACGAGGGCTTTTGGATTCCCTCGAATCCTCTACTTTTAACGAAAACTGGCGGTGCGGCCCAAAGATGGAACTTTCTCAAAGTTTCCCCGGGAGTACCAAATGAAACGTTTTTCTCATCCCCTCGTCATTGCGCTTATTGCGTCGCTCACTCTAGGCCCGCTGTTTTTGTCGGAGAAAAGGGCAGAGGCGCAGTCACTGCTGAACCAGCAACTGCTGACGAAGATTTCGCCAGACATTCTCTCAAAGGTTCTTGCGGGAAGACTCTGGGACCGCATTCCCGTGGTTATTCAATCCACCGGCAACTCTGAATCCTTGCTGGATCTGGCGATTCAGTTGCTCGGAAATACGGATGTGCGCAAGCTGAACAACCTTCGGATGCGCGTGGGCACGCTGGCAATCAAGGACGTGCTGACCCTCATACTGCGTCCGGACGTGTCCTATATTTCGCTGGACCGCGATGCTCAACCCATGGGCCATTTGTCCCTCACGACAGGTGCTGACCAGACGAGGAGCACTGGAGGCGGGAACAATAACAATTCACTGGACGGCACCGGCATCGGGATCGCAATTGTCGACTCCGGAATAGATACCGAACATCACTCCTTCCTCGGTCGATCGAACAATGTACGCGTCGTCTACAACCGGGACTTCACCGATGAGGGACGTACCGACGATCCATACGGCCATGGAACCCATGTCGCTTCGTTGGCAGCGGGTAATGGCCGCATCTCCAATTCTCAATACATCGGCATCGCGCCGAATGCGAACATAATCAACCTGCGCGTGTTGAATGCACAGGGTATCGGTAGTACTACTTCAGTGCTGCGTGCCCTTGACTGGATCGCTGGCAATCGAACGACTTACAACATTCGTATCGTTAATCTGAGCCTCGGAATGCCGGCCGTCGATTCGTATCGCAATGAGCCCGTCTGTCGAGCGGTGCGCATGTTAGTGGATGCAGGTGTCGCAGTTTTTGCTGCTGCCGGAAACAATGGCAAAGACAGTGATGGAAACAAGGTCTACGGGCGTATCCATTCTCCCGGCAATGAACCGTCGGCGATTACCGTAGGCGCCTCTAACACGTTCGGCACGGATCAACGTGCTGACGATAGTGTGGCCTCATTTAGCTCACGTGGGCCGACACGCAGCTTTGTTACCGATGATAACGGGGTCCGCCGCTACGATAACGTCATCAAACCTGACCTGATAGCTCCCGGCAATAAACTGATCGATGCAGAGGCAAGGGATAATTATCTGGTTAGGCAAACTCCTTCGTTAGATGCAGGAGTGAGCGGCGCGCCGAATCGGAAGATGATGTACTTGAGCGGCACGTCGATGGCCACGCCGATCGCGGCCGGCGCCGCCGCACTAATGTTACAAGCAAATCCGAACCTCACGCCCAATCTGATCAAGATTCTGATGATGTACTCCGCGCAACCACTTGCCGGATTCAACATGTTCGAACAGGGTGCCGGGCAATTGAACGTCGCCGGCTCGGTCCAACTGGCGCGGCTGGTGCGCACAGATTTGAGCAGCGTGGGAAATACAGGTTCGGCGCTCCTGGTAGATGCTCCGCCGTCACCTGATACCACGATTGCAAACCACACGTTCACCTGGTCTCGCGGCATCATCCTTAAACACACGTATGCCACTGGCACCGAACTGATCACAAAACATCAACTTGTGTATGCCCGGGGAAACATACTCGACAGCGGTGTCATCATCGGCGATGGCGTCTTGCTGCTCGATAGATCGTTCTTCTCAGATGGCGTCATCATAGGCGACCACGTACTGACGAGTTACGGCGTAATTATCGGGGACGGAATTACGTTTCTCGCCACCAACCTGCTGTTTCAGAACCAGTTGACGGAAGGAAGTGTGGTCGCCGACGGCGTAATCATAGGGGATGGAGTAATCATCGGTGACGGCGTGATTATCGGCGACGTGGCGACAGCACAATCCGCGATGCTCAACGGAGATAACGGCACGATGATGAACGCATTACCCGATAGTGGGGTCGACTTCATGGATTACTAAGCGCCGTCCGTGCCGAATTGCTGTAGTTGTCGTTCCAGGATCTAACCATGAGTGCCGTAGAACTAAATATCAACGAACGTCAGTTCGGATCACTGTACATGTGGTCCCTGGTGACCTCGGGCACAGCGATCTTACTCATTTCACTTTACGAATTGCCCTTCCGTGATCTGGACGAGCGGTTCCTCTTCCTATGTCTGATGGTCGCAACGAGTTCGCTCGTAGCAATCAGGATACCCAGTGTAAGCGGCCGCATAACGGTGGCCGATACGGTCATCTTTCTGACGCTGCTTCTCTACGGCGGTTCAGCCGCGGTTTTGGTTTCTGCGCTCGAGGGTGTCGCGGCCACATTAATTATCAGCAAACGTATTCGCACTGTACTTTTCAATACGGCAATACTCGCGACCTCGACGTTTCTTACCGCAGCGATTTCACACTGGACGATTGGTTCGTTGCACGACGTTGTCGCCGGCGGCTTCTCGAACAGATTCGTTTATGCGGTCTGTGTTATGGGCCTCGTTCAATACAGCGCCAATACCGGTCTGGTTGCGGTCGAAATGGCCCGCAAGATCAAAGAACCGATTTGGAAAACCTGGCGGACCTACTACCTTTGGACCTCTGTAACTTATTTCGCAGGAGCATCCGCTGCCGGCATTATTGCCACTCTCATTCGGAGCCACGGGTTTTACGCAGTCGTCGCAACTTTGCCAATCATCATCATCGTCTGTTTTACGTACCAAACATACTTCGAGAAGATTGAGGCTTCGATGGCGCGGACCGAAGCAGCACGAACTCACGTAGAAGAGCTGTCGCGGTATGTAAGTGAATTACAACGATCGGAAGAGGCGCGTGCTCAGTTACTAAATCGAGCGCAACGTGCGCGTGCCGAGGCGGAAGCCGCCAATCGAATCAAGGATGAATTTCTCGCCACGTTGTCGCATGAGCTGCGAACTCCTTTGACGTCGTTGTTGGGTTGGGCGAGCGTACTTCGCGAGGCCGGGAACGAACCTGCACTGTTGAGCGAAGGAATTGAAGCCATCGATCGTAATGCGCGCGTGCAAGCCCAGCTAATCGACGACCTGCTCGATGTATCGCGAATCGTTTCCGGAAAACTTCATCTGGATGTAAGGCCGTTGGATATCGGCTCCGTAACCAGAGCTGCAATCGATGTGGTGCGGCCTGCGGCTGACGCCAAAGCCATTTTATTGGAGTTTGTGGCCGAGCCAGGTTTGGGTGCAATCTCCGCGGACTCGGCACGTTTACATCAGGTGGTGTGGAATCTCTTATCAAACGCCGTCAAGTTCACTCCTCAAGGTGGCAAGATCGATGTTTACGTGAAGCAGGATGGATCCCAGGCGAAGGTAACGGTACGTGATAGCGGCGAGGGGATTGATCCGGAGTTCTTACCTAGCGTATTCGATCGATTCCGCCAGGCCGACAGCTCAACGACCCGGAACTTCGGAGGCCTGGGCCTGGGATTGGCGGTCGTACGGCATTTGGTCGAACTTCACGGCGGCACCGTTTCCGCTGAAAGCGAAGGAATTGGTAAGGGCGCCACGTTTTCAGTAACGTTTCCGCTTCTGACCGATCGCGACCATCCAGTTAATCTCACGCACAACCGAGACACGAATAGTCCAGGTGTTCGGTCACTTGATGGATTGCGAGTATTGCTTGTCGACGATGAACCGGAGGCCCGATCGATAATCGGAACGATTATTCGCCGGGCAGGCGCCGAAGTGAAAACCTGCAGTTCCGCGAGTGAGGGACTGCCAAAGCTGGTTGGGTGGCTGCCGGATGTGATTCTCAGCGATATCGCAATGCCGGACGAAGATGGCTACAGTTTCATGCGCAAAGTCCGGTCACTTCCTCGCTCGCAGGGTGGGGAAACGCCCGCCGCGGCGCTAACCGCCTACGCCAGAGAGGAAGATCGCACGCAAGCACGAGCAGCCGGCTATCAGGTTCATATCTCGAAACCAATCGACGCGAGTCATTTAATTAACGTCGTCGCGAGGTTGGCAGCCCACTCCTCACACTCATGCCGGCGGGCGTCCAAAGCTTAGCTATTCCCGCGAGGGTCTGCTCGGGGATCAATCATGGACGCGCGGGTTTTGAAGCTGAGTTCGATGGATGCGCGAAGGCGAGGAGCCCGTTTTCAGTCGTAACGATCACGGCATCTCCAACCAGCACAGGCGCCGCTGAACTCGTCAACTCCGCATCTCCGGTGGGAAGAGAATTCACCTGCTTCCCGTCTTTCAAGGACAACACCACACCCGCCGAGCTTGAAAGCGGTGTGAACAACGCTGCTTCCTCGACCGTCAGCGGTTGCGACGAGATGCGTCCGGGCAACTGCTTCTTCCAAAGCATCGCGCCCTTGTCGTTCAACAAGTAGGCAAAATTGTCGAGCGAAGCGACCAGCAGCATGTCGCCTGTCAGCGTCACGGCTTCGACACCTGCGCCCGTTCGCTTCCGCCATTTCAACTTGCCTCGATCCGCACTCACCGCATAGACGTAGCCGTCACCCGAACCGAAGTAAACGTTTTCACGATCGAAGGCGACTGGTCCACGCACCGCGCCTTTCGTGCGGAAGCGCCAGACTAGGCGTCCGGTCTGTTCTTCGAGCGCGATAAGCGTTCCGTCCTCGCTGCCGAAGTAAACGCGTCCGGCCGCCAGGACCGGTTGTCCGGAAAAGGGCGAAGTAAATGGTATCGACCACACAACGCCGCCAGTATGTTTGTCGAACGCATACGCGCGGCCGTCGCTGCCGCCCGCGAACACTTTTCCGCCGCCGGTAGCTAATGCGCCGCGCACCGGCGTGATCAATGGCGTCATCCATTGTGTGACGCCGCTTTCGCGGCTGAGTGCACGCAATGCGCCGCCGGAGCGGCGTGGTTCGTTAGGTGGACCCGTTGTTTCGGAAGCAACGTAGATCGCGGATTCGTCTGCGACTGGCGACGCTGAGAGTTCGCCGCCCATATCGGAGCGCCAGTAGAGTTGCCCGTCTCGTGCTGTGAGAGCGACGATCGTGCCGCCGCCGAGCGGTAAATAAATGCGTTCCTTGTCGAAGGCTGGTGTCAGGTTGAGTGTGACGCTCGATTCGTAGCGCCAGCGCACCGTCAACGGCTCGGACAGCAGCACGGCTGAGTCTGCGCGCGCGTGCGGCGCGACGCCGGCCGCGATCCCAATCACGGCGCATAAAAACACCACCAGTAGTTTTTTCGGATCGATCGTTGTTTGTGTATAATCAGCCACTCTCTTATTCCACGTTAACAAAACCAGGCGCTGAGGTTTTCTTGAGTAACGTCCCGCAGCACGAAACCGTAATAATACTTGACTTCGGATCCCAGTACACACAACTAATAGCCCGTCGCGTTCGAGAGGCTGGCGTATATTGCGAGATCCTTCCGTTCAATGCCTCCATCGAAGCCATTAACGCGCGCTCGCCAAAGGGGTTGATCTTTTCCGGCGGCCCCTCGTCTGTCTACGACGCCCAGGCGCCGAAACCGGATGCCCAACTACTCGATTCGATCGACTGTCCGTCACTCGGGATCTGCTACGGCTTCCAGGTCTTCGCGCGCGAACTCGGCGGCGCCGTAGTCGCTTCGCCGAACCGCGAGTTTGGTTACGCGCGACTCAAAATTCTCGACGTTACGAGCCGGCTGTTTCAAGGCCTGCCTGCCGAGATGGACGTTTGGATGAGCCATGGCGATCACGTGACTGAGATTCCGGAAGGCTTTCATCTGACGGCGACGACTGACGACGCGCTCAACGCGATGGAGAACGAGAGTCGCGGCATCTATGGTGTGCAGTTTCATCCCGAAGTTGCCCATACGCCACTCGGCGCGCAGGTGTTGCGCAATTTTTTGTTCTCTGTTTGTGGTTGCCGTGGCGACTGGTCGCCCGAAGCAGTCATCGAGGAGCAGGTGGCGCGCATTCGCGAACAATTAGGCGACACTGGACGCGTGGTGTCGGGTTTATCCGGCGGTGTTGATTCGACGGTGGCGGCAGCGCTGGTCCATCGCGCCGTCGGCGATCGTCAAACGTGCATCTTCGTCGACAACGGTCTGTTGCGAGAAGGTGAGTTTGAATCGACGCTGGCGCTGCTGCGGCAGACCATGAAGTTGAACATCGTCGGCGTTCGCGCTGGACATCTGTTTCTGGAAGCCTTGCGGGGCGTAACTGATCCGGAAGAAAAACGGAAGCGCATCGGCAAAGTTTTTATCGACGTCTTTGACGAAGAAGCGCAACGGTTGGGCGACGTCGGCTATCTGGTCCAGGGAACGCTTTATCCGGACGTGATCGAGTCGGTTTCAGTACGTGGACCATCCGCGGTGATCAAGAGTCATCACAACGTCGGCGGTTTGCCGGAGAAGATGAATCTCAAACTGATCGAACCCCTGCGCGAGCTGTTCAAAGATGAAGTGCGTTTGATTGGCAGAGAACTCGGCGTGCCCGAAGAGATTCTCGGGCGCCATCCGTTTCCGGGGCCGGGTCTCGCCGTACGGATTCTTGGCGACATCACCGAAGAGAAGATTCGTCTGGCCCAGGCTGCGGACAGAATCCTTGACGAGGAGCTGCGCCGTGCGGAGTTGTACAACTCAGTCTGGCAGGCGTTTGCTGTGTTGCTGCCGGTGTCGACGGTCGGCGTGATGGGTGACGAGCGAACGTACGAGCGCGTGGTTGCGATCCGCGCGGTCACGAGCGTCGACGGTATGACTGCCGATTGGGCGCGGCTGCCGCACGATCTGCTTGCTCGAGTCTCCGCCAGAATGGTTTCCGAGATACGAGGCGTTAATCGAGTTGTTTACGACATTAGTTCCAAGCCACCATCAACCATCGAATGGGAATAAGAACCGCGGATCTACGCAGATAAAATGACCGATAGACAATTCGTACATCTACACCTTCATACTGACTACAGTCTGCTCGACGGAGCGATTCAAATAAAACCGCTCGCCAATCGTCTCGAAGAATTGGGAATGCCGGCGTGTGCCATGACGGACCATGGAAACATGTACGGCGCGATCTCTTTCTACAACGCGATGAAGAACAAGGGCGTGAAACCGATCATCGGTTGCGAGACTTACATCACGCGCGGCAATCGCAAAGAGAAAGCGGCGAGCGCGCCCGGTGAAAAAGCAAACTTCCATTTGATACTGCTGGCCCAAAACTACGAGGGTTATCAAAACCTCGTGCGCCTCACCTCGAAGGCTTACACCGAAGGCTTCTATTACAAGCCGCGCATCGACAAAGAGCTGCTCGCCGAACACAGCAAAGGCTTGATTGGTCTTTCGGCATGCATGTCGGGTGTGCCGTCGGCGATGCTGGCCCAGGACAAATGTGACGAAGCTGCCAAAGCGGCGATCGAGTTTGAAGAGATATTCGGAAAAGGGAACTACTTCCTCGAGATCCAGGAACACGGCCTCGAGCCGCAACAGCGCATTCGCAAATCGCTCGTCGAGCTCTCGAAACGCACCGGCGTGCCGCTGGTCGCCACCAACGACGCGCATTACCTGATGCCGGACGACTCGCGCGCTCACGACGTGCTGCTGTGCATCGGCTCCGGGAAGACGGTTAACGAGTCGAACCGGTTGCGTTACGGAACGCCCAACTTCTACGTGCGCTCCGCGGAAGAGATGTGGCGCATCTTCGGCGACGAGCTGCCCGAGGTTCTCACGCGCACGGTCGAGATCGCCGAACGCTGTGAGATGAAACTGCCGACGGATATCAATTACCTCCCGCAGTATCCGATCCCGCAGTCAGAAGAGGGGCTGTCGATCGACGATTACTTTGAGAAGGTCGTTCGTCAGGGGTTCGAACGCCGGCGGCAGCAGGTGTGGGACACGCTCGCCTCGCGCGGTGAGCTTAGTAAACCGTTTTCAGATTATCAGACGCGACTCACCAGCGAGATCCAGATGATCAAGCAGATGGGTTTCCCTGGTTACTTTCTGATCGTTTGGGACTTCGTGCGGTATGCGAAAGAGCATTCGATTCCGGTCGGACCGGGACGCGGTTCGGCGGCCGGGTCGCTGGTCGCCTACTGCCTCGATATCACCGACGTCGATCCGCTCCAGTACGATCTGCTGTTCGAGCGTTTCCTTAACCCCGGCCGCGTTTCACTGCCCGACATCGATATCGACTTCTGCGTCCGGGGCCGCGGCGATGTCATCAACCACGTCGCCAATCTCTACGGCCGAGATTCCGTTTGCCAGATCATCACGTTCGGGACGCTCGCGTCGAAGGCGGCGATCAAGGATGTCGGCCGCGCGCTGGAAGTGCCTTATGCGGAGGTCGATCGAATCGCGAAGATGATTCCGCCGCCGGTTCGGGGCAGAAACGTCAGCATCGGTCAGGCACTTGAACAAGTACCTGAACTGCGGAAAGAGATGGAGACCAATCCGCAGGTTAAAGAGATACTGCAGATCGCCCAGCGACTCGAGGGTTGTGCCCGCCACTCGTCGGTGCACGCGGCGGGCGTGGTGATCTCGCCGTTGCCGCTCCAGGAACTGATACCGATCGCCGTCTCAGGGAAGGAAGAACTCACCACGCAATATGTCATGTCGGACTTGGAAAAGACCGGCATGCTTAAGATGGATTTCTTAGCGCTTACAGCTTTAACTGTTATAAATGACTGCTTAATGAGCATTAAACAGTCGCTTGGCGAGGAGATTAAGTGGTCGGATATAGCGCTTAACGATGCTAAAGCTTTAGCCGTCTTCGCGGAGGGGAGGACCGAAGCGGTCTTCCAGTTTGAGTCGTCGGGCATGCAGGAGATCTGCCGGAAGTTGAAGCCGAAAGGCCTCGAAGATCTCGCGGCCTTGAACGCGCTGTACCGGCCCGGGCCGCTCGACGGCGGCATGGTCGACGAGTTCATCCTGCGTCATCACGGCAAGAAGAGCGTCCGCTATCTCGTGCCGGAGATGAAGGAGATTCTCAACAACACCTACGGCATCATCGTTTATCAAGAGCAGATCATGCAGCTCGCGCAGAAGCTTGCGGGCTATACACTTAGCGAAGCCGACCTCATGCGTCGCGCGATGGGCAAGAAGAAGCGCGAAGAGATGGCAGTCCACGAAGAGAAGTTCATCACGGGCGCCGTGGAGCGCGGGATCAAGCGCGAAAAGGCCGAGAAGATCTTCTCGTTGATGGCCCAGTTTTCCGACTACGGCTTCAACCGGAGTCACAGCGTCGCCTACGCCTATCTCGCCTTCCAGACCGCGTACCTGAAGGCGCACTATCCGGAACATTTCTACGCGGCGGTGCTGTCGAACGAGGCCCAGGACGCCGCGAAGGTGTTTAAGTACTCGAAGGAGTTAAGGGCGCAAAAAGTCGCGCTGCTCCCACCGGACGTCAACGAGAGTAATTCTGGTTTTACCCCTTTAAGCGGGGCCATTCGTTATGGTCTGACCGCGATTAAGGGGTTGGGTCAGTCAGCAGTTAGAGCCATCTGCGAAGCCCGGGAATCGGGCCCATTCCGCTCGTTCTTTGATTTTGCCGAGCGGGTCGACTCTGCTACTTTGAACAAGCGCGTTCTTGAGAGTCTGATAAGCGCGGGCGCGTTCGACTCGCTGGCCGACGGACGCCCCATCCATGCCTGGCGTGGTGGGCTGCACGGTTCGATCGATGCCGCCTTCGCGCGGGCCGAGGGTGCAAAGCGGGATCGTATTCGGGCCAGCACTGGTCTCTTTGGCGCGATGACCGAAGAGGTCGACCACAGGATCGAAATCTCGCAGACGCTTACCGGTTGGACGACCATGGAGATGCTGAACGCCGAGAAAGCGGCGCTCGGGTTTTACATCACCGGTCATCCGCTCGAACGCTACCTGGAGACGCTCCAGAACCTTAAGGCCGTTCCGTCTTCGGAGCTGCCGAACGTCACCAGCGGAAGTCGGGTTACGTGTGGCGGTATTATTTCCGACGTGCAGTTACGCACGACCAAGAAGGGCGACAAGTTCGCGCTGCTGCGTTTGGAAGATGAAGCGGGTGGCACTAAGTGCGTGTTGTGGCCCGAGGTTTACCGGAAGCACTCGGCGCTGCTGCAAAACGATCTGCCGGCAGTGATCGTGGGTCGACTCGAACTGAGCGAGGACAATCCTCCGACGATCATCGTCGACCAGGTTCAAAGCATGGACGCGTCAGCGCGGCAAAACGAGTTCATGGTGCTGCGTCCGCCACAGGAGGAGGATCTTTCAACGCTGTACGATTCGATTCTGAGTGTGTTGAGTACGAACCCAGGCGACACCGACGTCACGATCGAGACGAAGACAGACAAAGGACTGGTCGTGCGTATCCAGGCGAACAACGCCTTGCGCGTGAGACGAAGTAACGAACTGGAAGAAGCGCTGAAGAAGATTGGCTGTGCCATCAGTTTTGAAAAAGAACCCCAGATGAGCAGAACAATCAGATGAGCTCCCCAAAGATGCGAAAAAAGGAAAAAGAAAAAGCCCCTCCAAAACCGATCGAGACACGCACCGCCTTCGAGCGTGTGCAACTCGCGCGGCACAACGACCGGCCGTACACGCTCGATTTGATCGAGCGGCTGTTCGAAGATTTCGTCGAACTTCACGGCGACAAGCGGTTCGCTGAAGATCCGGCGATCGTCTGTGGCCTCGCGCGGTTTCATGGTTTGCCGGTCGTCGTAGTAGGCCATCAGAAGGGACGCGACACCAAGCAGCGCAGCTATCGCAACTTTGGCATGCCCAAGCCCGAGGGTTATCGGAAAGCGCTGCGCGTGATGAAACTAGGCGAGAAGTTTGGTCGGCCCATCTTCACGTTCATCGACACGCCTGGCGCGTATCCCGGCATCGACGCCGAAGAGCGAGGTCAAGCAGAGGCGATCGCCTACAACTTGCGCGAGATGGCAAAGATCAAAGTCCCGATCATCGTCACTGTGATCGGCGAAGGTGGTTCGGGAGGAGCGCTTGCGATCGGCGTCGGCGATCAGGTGTTGATGCTCGAGAACTCGATCTATTCAGTGATCAGTCCGGAAGGTTGCGCGGCGATTCTCTGGAAAGATTCATCTAAAGCTGATCGCGCGGCGGAGGGTCTCCGTCTCACCGCCCAACATCTCCACGAAGCGGGAATCATCGACAAGATCATCCCGGAACCCGAAGGCGGTGCCCACAGCGATTACGATCAAACCGCCCGCTATCTCGACTCAGCATTAACTGAACGCCTGGCCGAAGCAGTAAGCTGCTCACCAGAGGACCGGCTGAGTCGCCGCTACCAGAAACTACGCGGCTTCGGCCGCTGGGGCACGAGCGATGGTGCGACTCCAACCGGTTAGCATCAATCACCTCGCCACCTTTCATCCTCAAGGGAGGTTCCATAATGAAAAAGCAATTCGCGTTACTGACGGCGTTGGTCGTCATTGTTCTCGGCTGCTCAACGCCGAGACCAGCAAGCTCTCAAAACAAGAAGCCTGAAGGCCAGGCCACACCGAGTACCGAAGCGTCAGCGAAGGCAGCAGAGGCGATGAAGGGGTTGAGAAATAGACTTCTCACGTCGTCTGCGGAAGACGTAGGCCTCAGCGGAAAAGATGCGGAGGCGAAAGTCTGGGGCGTGCTGATGGAAGTGGCGTTTCCATCGGGCGTCAGCACGATCGTTTCCATACGTGATGGCACGGCAAGCCTCTACATGAGCACCGGCGGCGGAGTCCTTGGCGGCTATAGCGCGCGCGAGCAGGCCAAACTATTCGTCGCAGCGGCTGAGAAGCATCTCGCCGAAATGAAACTTACGAAGTCTTTTCCGTACCCTGAGGTCGGCCGTCTGAAGTTCTACGTGTTGACGCGGGACGGCGTCTACACTGCTGAGGCCGGTGAAAAAGAATTGGTTAGTGGACAACATGCCCTCTCGCCACTTTTCTTCGCCGGGAACGACGTCCTCACTGGATTACGCACTTCGAGTGAGCAAGCGAAGCCCACTGGCAAGCCGTAGATCTCGCTGCCTGATACTGCAGGAATGAAATGATTCGACTAAAACGGGATGTCGTCGTCGGAGAGATCGCCTGGTGGCTCTGACGGGCCGCCGCCGGCGCTTGCTGACGCCGCGCGTTCCGTGAAGTTCTCATCGCCGCGCGAGCCGATGAACTGCATGTCGGTGGCAGTCACTTCCAGTGACTGGCGCGGTTTGCCGTCGCGATCGACGTACTCTTCCACGCGCAGGCGTCCTTCGATATAAACCTGGCGACCTTTTTGCAGATACTGTGAGGCAGTCTCCGCCTGGCGGTTCCACAGCGTGACGCGGAACCACGTCGTGTGATCCTGCATTTCGCCGTTTCGATCCTTACGGCGTTCATTCGTGGCGATGCTGAAGGAACAAACTGGGGTGCCTTGAGCCGTGTAACGCAACTCGGGATCGCGCCCGAGATTGCCCACGAGAATCACTTTGTTAAAGGACATGAGGAACCTTTCTTTTTACGGGAGTTTCCAAACGCTCGCGATACTACTAAGGTAGAAACGAAGAATCAAGCGAACCCATTTTCACCACGCGTTAAATGTACCGATCGTCGTTTTTTCCGCAACACGGATAGTATCGCGTTTGGCAAATGATTTCTGGTAGACTGTCGGCACCAACGTACTGGATTTATCGGAATGAAGCCGCGAGTCTACATCGAAACTTTTGGCTGCCAGATGAACGTGGCCGACTCCGAACGCGCCGCTACCGGTTTGCGCGCTTCCGGCTACGATCTTTGCGACTCAGCCGACGATGCTGATGTAGTACTCATCAACACCTGTTCGGTACGCGAGAAGGCGGAACGAAAGGTCTACACGCGCATCGGCGAGATTCGCGCTGCACAAACTGGTAAATCACTGCCGCTCGTCGGCGTGATGGGTTGCGTGGCCCAACTCGAAGGCGAGGCGATCTTCGAACACGCGCCGTCAGTGAATATGGTGATCGGCACTCGCGCCACCGATCGCATCTCGTCGCTCATCGAACGCGCTCGCGAAGGCGAACGGAGGATTCTCGATCTCAACGAACGGGGCGAGCACGATGCCTGGGACGTTTCACCGGTCGAACGACACTCGCCGCACGTTGCATTCATCCCGATCATCGAAGGCTGCAACAAGTTCTGTTCGTTCTGTATCGTACCGTACTCACGTGGACGTGAACGCAGTCGGCCCGCCAGCGAGATCGTCGCCGAAACAAAGAAACTTCAGTCGCTTGGTTACAAAGAGATTCACCTGATCGGCCAGAACGTCAACAGTTATCGGCCGCGCGTCGAAGATGGTCTCGAGGGTTTCGCAGGCGCCACTCCATTCTGCCGTCTCCTAAGAGCAGTCGCTGCGACCGGAATGCCACGCATCAAGTTCACGACTTCGTTTCCACGCGACTTTCACAGAGACATCGTTGCCGCGATCGAAGAGAACGCCAATCTCTGCGACTGGATTCATCTTCCGGTGCAGTCAGGCAGCGATCGCGTCCTGAAACTGATGCGCCGTGGACACAAGCGCAGCGACTATCTCGAACGCATCCAACGTATCAAGAGCTCCAGCCGTCGTTTGGCGCTTACCAGCGACATCATCGTCGGCTTTCCCGGCGAAACTGACGACGACTTCCGCCAAACGCTCGAACTCGTCGAGCAGTGTGAGTACGACAGCCTTTACATCTTCAAGTACTCGCGCCGTGCCGGCACGCCCGCCGCAAACTTCGACGACAACGTATCGGAGAAAGAAAAGACAGACAGATTCCTTGAACTCGAAAAGGTTCAGCGACGAACTCAAGAGAAGATTTATCATTCATACGTGGGGCGCACGTTGAGCGTGTTGGCGGAGAAACAGAGTTCGCGATCGGAAAGTGATCTCTCCGGACATTCCACCTGCCACAAGGTCGTGAATTTTGCCGGCGACCGTAGTCTGGAAGGTGAAATTGTGGACGTGTTGGTGACTGGAGCCAAAACCAATAGTCTTTACGGACGATTGGCGGATCGGGCAGCGGCAGTGTAAGGGGTACGTATGGAAATCGAAGTAAAGATCCGAGCCTTGATGATGGATCCAAACAGCGGGACTCCGATTATCATTCTCAAAGATGTGCAGAGCGACACTATGCTGCCGATCTGGGTGGGTGCTTACGAAGCAAACGCGATAGCTTTGGAAATAGAGAAGATTGCGCCGCCGAGACCAATGACTCACGACCTGCTGCGAAACCTGATCGTCCAACTCGGCGTCCAGGTGGAACGAGTGGTGGTGACGAGCCTGCGCGACAACACGTTCTTCGCCGTGATCGAGATGCGCAACAGTGAAGGGAACCGCATGGTGCTCGATTCGCGTCCGTCAGACGCGATCGCCCTGGCGTTGCGTGCTGACTGCCCGATCTATGTCGACATGGAAGTGATTAAAGCGTCGCACAATACTTTACCAACGGAAGATGTAGAAGAAAGCGAGATGCCCACGAGCGAAGAGGAATGGCCGGACGTCATTGGCGAAGCCGGCGATCTCCCAATGTAACTGGGCAAAGTAGTTTTATGGACCACTGGAGCGCGAGTTTGCCACTGTGCAGCGAATGGTAATTGCCATCGCCAATCAAAAAGGTGGGGTAGGGAAGACCACTACCGCCATCAATTTAGCCGCCGCCTTCGCCCGCAAGGGAAAACGTGTCCTACTTCTCGACCTCGATCCTCAAGCGAACAGCTCAATATCGTTTCTCGATCCGGCGAACATCGATCGGTCCGCCTACGAGCTGATGATGGATGGACAGGCGCCGGTTGAGCAGTCGGTTTACGCGTCGCCGGTAAAGAACCTCGACGTCGTGCCTGCACGGATCAGTCTCGCGAAGATGGAAGCAAAGCTGGTCGGCGATTTCGACGCACCGTTTCGCTTGAAAGATCGGCTCGAGCCGTTTCGACAGCAGTACGACGTGATCGTCATCGACACGCCGCCGACGTTGGGTCTGATCACGGTCAACGCGCTGGTCGCCGCGTCGCACGTTTTGATTCCGATTCAGTCGTCATACTTCGCGCTCGAAGGCACCGACGATCTGCTGGAAACGATCGAGAAAGTTAAAGCGCGACCGAATCCGAATCTCGAATTGCTCGGCGTGCTCGTCACGCTGCACGACAAGCGCACGACGTTGGCTCGCGAAGTCCACGAACAGATCAAGAACGTGTTTGGTCCGAAGTTGTTTGAGACAGTGATCACGAAGAGCGTCAGGCTCGAAGAGTCGCCAGCGTACAAAGAGTCGATTTTTAGTTTCGCACCCAATTCTTCCGGAGCAGTTGAGTACGGAAAACTTTGTGAAGAGGTAATCAGCCGTGTCTAAAAGGGGACTGCCGACAGGACTGCAAATGCGCCACGATGCGCATTACGTCGAAGAACTTTCACAGCACCGGCCGGCGCAGATCGGCCGGATGATTCCTGTGGACAAGTTGGACCCGAACCCCGAGCAGCCGCGCACCGAGTTTGGCGACCTGACGGAGCTGACGGCGTCGATTGCCGAGAAGGGCGTGCTCGAGCCGCTGCTCGTCAAGCCGAATCGACTCACCGGTCGCTGGATGATCATCGCGGGCGAACGTCGTTGGCGATCCGCGCAGCGAGCGGGATTGAAGGAAGTGCCGTGCGTTGAGATGGAAGTTGACGACGGTACGGTGGCGGAGATCGCGCTGATCGAGAACATGCAGCGCAAGGACCTCACGGTTTGGGAAGAAGCGGATGGGTTGTTGGCGCTGTGCGACAAGTTTGGTTATACGCACGACGATGTGGCGCGCAAAGTCGGGAAGAGTAGATCGACTGTGACTGAGGCGTTGGCGATCGCGAAGATTCCGGAGGACGTCCGTGAGGTTTGTCGCGAGGGTGAGATCACGGCGAAGTCTTCGTTGCTTCAAATTGTTCGGCAGCCGGATGACGAGTCGATGCGCCGGTTTGCCAAACAGATCGCGTCGCAGGGTCTGAAGCGTAATGATGCAAGGGAAGCGCGACGACAAGAGATGGGACCGCGTGTGGTTCCCGAGTCGAAACCTTACACGTTCAAATATGCTTCGCCTGAGGGTGATTTCAATGTTGAGGTCCGGTTTAAGACGACGCAGGTGAGTGATGCGGAAGTGGCTTTGATTCTGCGCGCCGTCGCGGACGAGATCGACGAGGAACCCGCCGCGACTGTTTAGAACAGGATTTTATTTCGACGCCAGACTCTTCTTCTTCTCAGCCGCGGCACGCTTCTGCAACGACTTGGCCCATCGCTCAAACGTAGGCTGCAACGGCTTGAATAACCGCGCGCGAAAACTGTGCTTCCGCTCGTTCCACTGCTTCAACTGCTTCTCCGCGTACATGCGAATCGCCGGTTCGAGCTGCGTCTTCTTCAGCGAGTGACGTAGAGTCAGATGATAGTGCTGGCCCACCAGCGAGAACACCAGCGCCACGATATTACTCTTGAACGAAAGCCGCGGAATGATGCGTTTGTGAAACGGCTTATTCGCCGGGAGTAAGACGTTGACGGCTATCTCGAGCCATGGCCCTTTTGGCCCCTGACGCGGATGATAAAGTCCCGGCAGCTCAGTCGCTTGAAACTGGCCTTTGATCCGGGGGTCGGTGATGTACGGCACCAGTCTGATGCGCTCGAGCCCGCGCGTGTGTTCTCGCGGCAGACTGTCAAACGCCTCTTCGATCTGCTCTACCGCGCCTTTCGGCAGTTTTCCGTCGTACTGGTTCTCAATGCGTATCGCCACAATTATCGCTTCCTGCAACTAGATGATTCGATTTGGAGTCAGTCACTTTAGAGGGAAGGTGACGGAAGGGTCAAGTGAGGTCAGTGACGGCCCCGACGCTGGCGCTGGAGACGAGTTTGGCGTACTTCGCCAGGACACCCCGCTGATAACGGCTTGGCGGCACACTCCACCGTTCGAATCGGAGGCTTAACTCTTCAGCGGAAACGTTGAGTTGCAACAAACCGCGTTCGGCATCGATCGTTATCGAATCACCCTCACGAACAAGCGCCAGATTGCCGCCGACAGCGGCCTCCGGGGCCACGTGACCCACGACCATCCCGTGCGTCGCACCAGAAAAACGACCGTCGGTGATCAGCGCAACTGAGTCGCCCAGTCCTGCACCGATAATCGCCGACGTCGGCGCAAGCATCTCACGCATCCCGGGTCCGCCTCTCGGGCCTTCATAACGGATCACCACAACGTCGCCGGGTTTGATCTGCGACGAGAGTATTGCCTGTAGACAAACTTCTTCAGCATCGAAAACGCGAGCCGGCCCGCTGTGTGATCTCTTCTTTACTCCGGAGATCTTTGCGACGGCGCCTTCCGTGGCCAGGTTGCCGCGAAGAATTGCGAGGTGACCTTCAGGATAAAGCGGGTCGTCCCACGAATGTATCACGTCCTGATGGGAGCGCGGTTCGTCGGAAACCTCGGCGAGTGTTTGCTCGATCGTCTTGCCGGTGATGGTCAACGCGTCGCCGTGAATGAGTCCTCGCCTCAACAACATCTTCATTACTTGCGGAATGCCTCCCGCTTTGTGCAAGTCAGTCGCGACGTACTTGCCCGACGGTTTTAGATCGCAGATTACGGGGGTCCGCTTTCGTAGTTCCTCAAAATCGTCGAGGGTTAGTTTGACCTTCGCGGCGTGCGCGATCGCGAGTAGGTGCAGGACGGCGTTGGTTGAGCCGCCGACGGCCATAACGACGGCTATTGCGTTTTCGAAGGCTTTGCGCGTCAAGAGATCGCGAGGAAGAATCTGTTCCTGCACTGCATGCGCGAGTGCACGCGCTGAGGCAGCCGCCATCTCGACCGTTTGAGCGTCTATCGCAGCCATCGTTGCCGAGTACGGCAAACTCATGCCCATCGCTTCGATCGCCGACGACATTGTGTTCGCAGTGAACATGCCGCCGCACGATCCAATCCCCGGACACGCATGACGCTCAATTTCAAGTAGATCGTTTTCACTGAGACGTCCCGCGGAGTATTTCCCCACCGCTTCAAAAGTGCTCACTACCGTCAGATCTTCGCCGTTGAAATGACCCGGCTGGATGGTGCCGCCATAAACGAAGACAGAAGGAATGTTGAGACGCGCGATCGCGATCATCGCGCCGGGCATGTTCTTGTCGCAACCACCGATCGCCAAAAGGCCGTCGACGGCCTGGGCCTGGCACACGGTTTCAATGGAATCGGCAATCACCTCGCGGGAAACGAGAGAGTATTTCATTCCCTCTGTACCCTGGGAGATGCCGTCACTCACGGTGATCGTTCCGAACACCTGAGGCATCGTTCCCGATTCTCGAAGGGCCTCGATGGCGCGATCGGCGAGTTGGTCCAAACCGGCATTGCACGGTGTAATCGTGCTGTAGCCGTTAGCAACCCCGATGATTGATTTTTCAAAGTCGGCATCTTCAAAGCCGACAGCGCGAAGCATCGCTCGATTCGGAGCGCGCTCGATACCGCGAGTTATCACATGGCTGCGTTTGCTGTTCAATCCGCGTTCACACCATTCTTCAATTCGTCGTCTTGTCTACCAAGCGACCTTCTGACAGCCAAGGCATCATCTCGCGTAGTTTAGCGCCTACGCGTTCGATTGGATGTTCTCGAGCCTCATTGTCGAGTTGTTTGAACAACGACCGCCCGTCTCTGGCTTCCTTCATCCAGTCGTTTGCGAATGCGCCCGACTGAATTTCGCTGAGAAGGGTTTGCATGCGACGTTTCGTCTCGTCGTTGACGACGATCGGACCACGGGTCATGTCTCCAAACTGCGCCGTGTTGGAAATCGAGTAGCGCATTTCCGAGATGCCGCCTTCGTATAGTAGATCGACTATCAGTTTCATTTCATGCAGACATTCGAAGTACGCCATTTCCGGTGAATAGCCCGCCTCGGTCAACGTTTCAAATCCAGCTTTGATCAGCGAAGTGAGTCCGCCGCACAGAACCGCTTGTTCACCAAACAGATCCGTCTCGGTTTCTTCGCGAAAACTCGTTTCGATGATCCCGGCGCGGCCGCCGCCAATCGCCGAAGCATACGACAACCCGATCAGACGTGTATCGCCGGTTGGGTCCTGGTTGACTGCAAGCAAACAGGGAACTCCCGCACCGCGATTATATTCATGCCGCACAAGATGGCCCGGACCTTTCGGCGCGACCATGAACACATTCGCATCGGCAGGCGGCTCGATGAATTTGTAATGAATAGAGAAACCATGCGAGAAGGCAAGATACTTACCCGGCGTGATCGACTCGGCGACCTCGCGCGCATAGACGTCGGGCGCGAGCTCGTCCGGCACGAGCATCATGACGATATCCGCCTCCGCCGCCGCTTGCGCGATCGGCAACACTTTCAGGCCGGCGTTTTCAGCCTTTTGCCACGACGCGCTGCTGCGACGTAAGCCGACAACAACTTTGCATCCGGAGTCATTCAGGTTGTTCGCCTGCGCAAATCCCTGACTCCCGTAGCCGATGATGGCGATCTGTTTTTGGCGCAGCAACTCGAGATCGGCGTCCTTATCGTAATAGATATTCATCTTCGTTCCTTTCTTCGACCGTTGCGAGGCGGTTTATCGCAATGTGCCCCGTGCGCGTGATGTCTGTGATTCCGATTGGTCGTAGCAACTCGATAAACGTGTCGACCTTCTCCTTGTTGCCTGAAGCCTCCACGATCAATTGCGAGTGCGAAATATCAACCACCTTCGCTCGAAAGACATTTACGAGACTCAAAACCTCCTGGCGCGCGACACCGGCCGACGCCTCGACAGTGATCAGCGCCATCTCCCGCTCGATATGAGGTCGCGTAGTTACATCGTGAACTTCGCGAACGCGCGCGAGGCGTTCGCACTGTTTGACTATTTGCTCAATCGTTCGTTCGTCACCACGCGTCACGATCGTGACGCGCGACCAACATGGATCAAGTGTCTCGCCCACCGAGATAGTTTCAATGTTGAAGCCGCGGGCGCTGAATAGACCGACGATCCGCGAGAGCTCGCCCGGCTGATCGGCAACGATGATTGAAAGTGTGTGACGCATTTCGATCCTTTACACGCCATCGTTCTGCAGAATCATGTCGCTGGAATTCGCGCCTGCGGGCACTATCGGAAAGACGTTCTCTTCTTTTGAAACACGAACGTCGACAACTACTACGCCTTTGTGCGCAAGGGCCACGGCGAGGACGTCGTGCAGCTCGGCAGGCGTCTCGGCACGCAGACCTAAAGCCCCAAACGCCTCGGCTAATTTCACAAAATCAGGCGCCACCGAGATATCGACCTCCGAATAGGCGCGGTCGTAAAACATCTCCTGCCACTGCCGCACCATTCCCAAATAGCCGTTGTTCATGATCAAAATTTTTACCGGCAGATCGTATTGCACCGCGGTTGCCAACTCCTGATTCGTCATTTGAAAACCGCCGTCACCTACCACCGCGAAAACCGTTTGCTTTGGCAACGCCAGTTGAGCTCCAATCGCGGCAGGCAATCCGAAACCCATCGTGCCCAGGCCACCGCTCGTAATCAGTTGTCGTGATCTCTTGAATGGATAGAATTGGGCCACCCACATCTGATGCTGGCCCACGTCGGTGGTGATTACGGCGTCGCCCTTCGTGAGGCGATGCAACTCGTGAATCACCGTTTGTGGCTTAATCTGATTCAATGAACCGGTGAAGCGAAGTGGTTGCGACCGTTGCCAGCCGAGTATCTGCTGCCACCAGCTCTCTCTTCCGTTTATCGATTGTTGAAGTCTTCGTTGGTCCTGTTCTCGACTTAGAGCCAGAAGTTCGGACAACGCCTCTCTCGCGTCGGCGGCGATTGAAAGACTCGGAGCGACGTTCTTGCCGATGTTCGCGGGATCGATGTCGATATGGATCACACGGGCGTGTGGAGCGAACGTCGCGAGTTTCCCTGTTACACGATCGTCAAACCTCACGCCTACCGCGATCAGTAGATCGCTTTGGGCCACTGCCATGTTAGCCGCATAGGTTCCGTGCATCCCCAGCATGCCGAGCGACAATGGATGAGCAGACGGAAATCCGCCGAGGCCCATCAACGTCGGCGCTACCGGTAAGCGAAGAGTCTCAGCAAAGAGACGCAGCACCTCGTCAGCGCCGGAGTTTGCGATTCCGCCGCCAACGTACAGGACCGGACGCCTGGCGCTCAGAACGGCATCAAGGGCTTGGGAAACGGACGCTCGGTCGACATGCGACACGTCGCTGGAGAAGGGAAATCCCACATGGTCCAGTCTTGAATAGGTTGCTCTGGCGGCGCTCACATCCTTCGGAATATCAATCACGACCGGGCCAGGCCGGCCGGAACGAGCAAGATAAAACGCTTCGCGTACGACTCCGGCGATGTCGCTCGCTTCGCGCACGAGGTAGTTGTGTTTGACGCACGGCCGCGTAATTCCAACCGTGTCCACTTCCTGAAACGCATCGGTCCCGATTAAGTGTTTGGGCACCTGGCCGGTGATGACGACGACGGGTGTCGAGTCCATGTAGGCGTTGGCGATACCCGTCACAGCGTTGGTTGCCCCGGGGCCGGAGGTAACGAGCACGACACCGACGCGGCCCGATGCACGAGCGTAGCCTTCCGCCATATGTACGGCGCCTTGTTCGTGCCGGACCAGATGGTGCGTGATTCGATCGCGAGCCCGCCAAAGCTCGTCGTAGATGTGCAGGACTGCTCCCCCGGGGTAACCAAAGATCGTATCGACGCCTTCGTAGGTCAGGACGTCAATAAGGATCTCGGCTCCCGTTGGCACGTGGGCCAACGGCTGAGTTTGCTTTGTCGCAGCATCTGAAATTAATTGCTGGGCGTTCATCTGCATACCATATTCGGTACAGGGTGGGGGAATTTAGCCTTCTATCGGTCGTTTTGTAAAATTTATTTTTTTAAAAGAATCATAAATTAGATTCATCGACTAAGAACGCGAGTTATGGTAAATAGTCAGGACCATGGAATTGGCCCAGTTGGAATACTTCACGAGAGTGGTGCAGGAGAAGGGTTTTTCTAAGGCAGCGTCACGCGTGTTTAGAACGCAGCCCGCCGTCAGCATCGCCATTCGCCGGCTCGAAGAAGAGATCGGGCTACCTCTTCTTGATAGAAGCCAAAAGGTGCCGGTGCTCACCGAAGCAGGGCAGGTGGTGTTCGACTACGCTCAGCGCATACTTGGCCTGCGTGATGAGGTGGGAAAGGCGATTCAGGATCTGCAAAATCTTAAATCCGGTCGCGTGCGCGTCGGTGCAAACGAAAGTACGTCGCTGTATTTGTTGCCTGAATTGATTCTTAGTTTCCGGGAGCAGTATCCCGACGTAAAGGTGGAAATATTTCGGCAGGTGTCGAGCCGCCTTCCGCGCGAGTTGCTGGACCGCAACATCGATCTCGGATTAATGGCTTTTGAACCTGCCGATCGAGAACTGGAAGCTTTTCCCGTCCTGAAAGATGAGTTGGTACTGATCATGAGCCCGAGGCACCCACTGGCTGGACGTTCGGTGATCAAGGTGAAGGAGCTGGGAAACGAATCGTTTGTTGCGCATAACGTGAATTCCGGGTCGCGCGCTAAAGTAATCGAAACATTCGCCAGACAGCACACGCCGTTGAATATCACGCTCGAGCTGGCAACGATCGAAACGATCAAGCGATTCGTACAGAAGCGAGTCGGCTTGGGTTTCGTACCGCGTATGTGCGTGCGCGAAGAGCTTGCACGAGGCGTGCTTGTCAGCGTTCCGGTGCGCGGTCTTACACACAATCGCACTCTTTGGGCCGCCCATCGCCGCGGCAGTCAACTGTCACCAGCGGCCACCGCATTCCTCAACGTCCTGCGCAAGCACACCGAGAAGCCCAACTCACCGCGCTCAAAAACAGATTGACAGCAGCGTGCGACAGGTTTAATTTGAGCGGCATACTCGCAAACAATTAATTTTCGAACTCACAACCGGTCGAAAGGAGTTGCCTCAAGATGCCGACCAGGAAAACCAGTAAGAAAAAATCCACCAAATCCAGGAAGACGACCGCCGCCGCGACCACCACGTCTCCGGAAGTCGTGATGTGGCTGCGTTTGCCAAAGACTATGAGCGTGGCTGAATTGCAGAAGCTCGGTTTCCGCGGCGGAGACGACGTCTGCTATTCCGGAGACACCTGCATTGCCGCGAGTGTAATGCGTCCTGACGTGGGCATTGTCGTGCAAGCCGATCTTCAGGCAGCACTCGACAAGGCAGGACTTTCGCGACGCGCCGATCCGTGTTTCGGCGGCGATACCTGCATCGTCTAATTTTTCTCTCAAACCTGACAACTAGGAGGGCACGCTCATGGCCTGGAAGGCGTCGCACTATACCCATCTCATTCCGCTTAGCAGCGGAGACGGCGTGGTTTACAACGGGCTCAGCGGGGCACTGGTGAAGCTGTCGCCGGGCGCGTTTGCGCGTTGCGAAGCGATTCTCGCGAGCGCGCCGGACGGGTCGACGTTCGAGCCTTCGATTGAGGGCGAGGATCTGTTTGCACATCTGATCGCGGGCAGCTTCGTCGTGGACCACGAATTTGATGAACTCTCGTTTATCGAAGATCAGTACAACCGCGAGCGCAATCGATCTCAGTTTCTGCTCACAATTCTGCCCACCTTCGGATGCAATCTGGGTTGTGACTATTGCTTTGTCGGCAAGAAAAAAGGCGCGATGGACCGGGAGCGGCAGGACCAGATCATCGAGTTTGTGACGAAGCGCTTTGAGAGTCAGACGTTTCCGAAGATGGCGGTCGACTGGTTTGGCGGCGAACCGCTGCTGGCGCTGCCGGCGATCGAGTATCTGTCGTCTGCGTTTCTCGATCTCTGTGCGCGGTACGATACGCCGTACAGCGCTCAAGTAATCACAAACGGCACGATGATGTCTGACAAAGCGGTTGAGGTGATGACGAATGCCGGCGTCGATCGTCTGCAGATCACGCTCGATGGGTTGAAGGAGATACACGACGTGCGGCGTCCGAGTAAACTCCGCGTCATCTCGTCGTTTGAGCAGACGATACTGGGTTTGGGTAAAGTGGTAGGGAAGTTTGTGATCCGTCTTCGCATCAACGTCGATAAGCACAACTTGCCGGAGGCGTGGCGTCTGCTGGATTTCTTTGCGGAGCAGGGATGGTTGGGAGCTGACGTCGCGTTCTATCCGTATCTCGCGCGCATCTCGCCGTTCACCGATGCGTGTGCTTCGGTGGCCACTGAGGTATGTTCCGTTGACGAGTTTCAGGAAACGAATACGCGTTGGATGAAGCGACTGCATGAGTATGGCGTGCCAGTCGCTTTTCAGGCTTTGTACCAGTTTCCGGAGCCCAAGCTGTATAACTGCGGCGCCATCGGCAACAATGGTTTCATCTTCAATCCCAACGGTGAGATTCACAAGTGCGGACTGGCGGTCGACGATTCAACGGAAGCGATCGGCATGTTGGGCCAGGAGCTCGACAGCAATCACGCGAACGCGGTGAAGTGGAAAGAATGGACACCGCTTGCGAATCCGGTCTGTCGCGGGTGTGAGTTTCTGCCGTCGTGTCTGGGCGGCTGCCCCCGCAACCAGATGCAAATGCGCGAGGTGCAGAAAAAAGAGAACTGCCAGTACTACCAGCAACATGAGAATCGCATTCTGGCGACGCACCTGGAGCTCGCGCAGTTATAAGCTCGTGTTATTTCAGTGTCCACCGCGCGTCTGGTGAAGCAGTCGCGTGAGCACCACCAGCACGTAGCCCAGCCAAATCATCGACAAGGGACCGAAGATCAACGCTGAGGTCATAGAACCGTCGTTTTTGTCGGGAGTTGGCATGAAGTGTAACCACAGCGCGCGGCGAGATAATGAGGTTGGCTTAGTGCTAGCCAAGTCAAAGACAGTCTAGGCTTACGGAATCAGCTCGGGCAACAACTTTATTGTTGACCTCGACCTCCGCCGGTAAATAGAATCAAGTCACCTCGAATTCCCGAGGCCTCACGTTATCCAGCAAACCTGAACTGCCTTATCGAAACTTAATGAACCGCTTAAATGCAATCGGCAAGTTTCCTGTGCTATGCCTGCTCCTCATCCTCTGGAGCGGTTCTGGGCCGGCAGAGTGGAAGGAGCATTACGTATCGGGCCACGGATACGAGATTCACTTCGAGATGCCCAAGCCATTCAAGAGGACCGAAGAAAAAATCGAAGTGAAGGAGACCGGCAGAACGCTGTGGGAAAACGGTTACGTGACGGAAGGTGATGAGGATAATAAGTTACAGATTCGGGTGTTGGAGATGGGCGTCAGCGCTTTGAAAATGGACGGGATCACTCCCAGAGGACTGCTTGAGTTCGTACTAAGCCGGGAGAACGCTGGTGCTGACCGGATGCTGGAAGTCCATGAGTTCACGGCCCCGAACTGGCCGGAGAACGTTAATCCGGCAGAAGAGTTCACAATTGAGTCTGCGGATGGGAAAACGATCAGGCACACTCGAGTTGTGATTTATGAATCACGTGCGGCTCGTGATGCCTACGGCTGCTACGTCCTCCTCACAGCCTCCAGACCAAAAGACAAACCTCGCTTGACGGCTGTCGATAGATTCTTTAACTCATTGAGAATCTGCACCGGCGACAAGAGCCCCGGCGGCTGCTAGCGCGAGGAAGGAAAGCCGCCACCGCCCACCCTTAACCGGACCCACCCGCGTCTGATAATACATATTATGTCGTTGGGGGCTTTGCCTTTTTAATGGTGATTATTACTGTAACTGTCATTCCTGCCTTTTAAATGATTCCCGGCCGGATTGCTTTCCAAACAAAAATCCCTATCGGATACTAGGTTCATCCCGCTGCGCCGATATTGACTTTCGACTGGGGATCGAATACAAGGCGGGTTGTTCTCACAGCCTTATCTCCCACGGAGGCTCGCCCCTCAATGAAAGTCAGAATCCACGGGTTTGAATTAGTCCTCGGAACGGAAATCACCCTAGACCAGTTTCTAACGGACTTAAAGAAGCACTCAGGCGAACGCGTCGATAATCAGATTTTAGCTGTTACGCAGAAAGGCGGTTTCTGGGTTGGCGTCCTTTTAACTATAAAAGACGTAGCGAAGTTCATGCTGCTTCGCAAATTGAAAGTAACCGTACAAGAACTCGAAGCCGGAAGTAGTATCGTTGATGTGAATTTCTTCCTGATTCACCCTGAAACCGGACGCGGTCTTTACCAGCACTATTTTCATTCGGCTTCGGTGAACGTTTTCTGTGCCTTATGTAAGAGGAAGTACCTAAGTCTTAAACGCGAGCTTGCGGTCAAGGGCCGGAAAGAAACGTTGAGCTACGTGATATTGGAGAAGCCGGAGTCGCTAGTAGAATTGACCGAAAAACTAAAGGCGATAAAGAGCATAGAATTGGAACAAGTGAGTTATAGCTTCGCAGAAAGGAACTTTAGCCCGATCTCGAAGTTCGCTACTCGGATTGTGGAACGGGCAGTTTTCACGCTACCGTCTAACCAAGAAAAGGTGAAGCCTTTAGTAGTGAACATCCTAAAGAAAGTCGGCCTGAAGAAAGCCTTTATAACTGGTATAGACCCTGATGGTCGTGAAGTATTTCTGAAACTTGTTAACGACCACGCAGTATTTCAAGAATATGATTTCGATGACTTCTTTGCGACAATCGATCTCGATGGGAGTAACTTCGATTCAACGATCAAAGGCTCCAAGAACGTTGATCAGCTAATAGCTATCGCAAAGCGTCCAGACGTAAAGATTTTACTTGAGTCGCCTGTGAAGCCATGAGAAGAGTTTTAATTGTTGCCTTAGCAGTATTCCTCACTACTTTCGGCCTGCTTGCCTATTTTAATCCCGGCGAGAACGGCCTGTTCGCGCTGTATGATCGAAAGTTTCAGACGCCGTTGTTTACGGGTTTCCTCACTATCAGCGGATTCCTGTTAACCCTGAAGACGTTTGTGCTTGTGCAGTTAAAAAAGGAGCTGTACGATCAATCTTTCTACAAAGAAGATATCGACTACAAACGGTTAACGAACCCCAAGTTAACTCTCTACGGCCCATTGAATCGACTCGCTTCCCTGCTGGTGTTGTGTGTCTTAGGTGGCCTAACAACAGCCGTCTCCCAGTTGTCGGTTGGTTTTATACCAAGCAGATTCGCTGCTGCTTTTTGCATTGCTGTCGGTGCCGGAACTCTTGCGCTTGTGTTTCAAGCTTGGTACGAAATCAGACGCAACCTCACTAGGTGGTTCGAGGTTCTCGAAGAGAACAATAAAAAGAATCAGAGCGAACAACACGCCGCTGTGTCATAAAGCTTAGGCCGCTGTCTCAGTTGCAAACTCCGCTTCAATCCCCAACTCGTGAACCGATTGGATCACAACACAAAGGTTGTGGCATAAGACCTTGCAAAGTGCTTCGTTGATCTGTGCCGTAAGCGTCCGACTTCGCAACCGTTGACCAAACTTCGCCTTGATCATGTGAAAGGTTGTTTCGACGTTTGACCGCTTGTGGTAGTGCTGCAAAAACTCCGCACGATGCAGCGCATAGAAGTGCCACATGCGCGTCCACAATTCTGACTTCGCGCCGTAGTCGTTCGCATGAGGCACTGAGTTTGACTTGAACGGGATATACGGAATCGCGCCTCGCTGTAGTGTAGCGAGCATGTTAGACGCGCCTAGATAGCCCTTGTCGGCTGATACCTCTTTCATCTTGAATCCCGCATCAGCCGTGCGATCAACTAAGCCTTTGAAAAACGGATAGTCGTGCGCGTAACCGTCGCTGACTTCTACGCTCGTGACGACGTTCGTTTTGACGCCGACCATTAAGTGCAGTTTTAGCCACTGGCGACGATCCTCTTTCGTGCCGTATTTCACGTCCAGCCAACGCATGAACTGTCCGGTGCTAAATCCTGAGCTATCGACCGCGAAGTCTGATTCGATTGATTTGAGCGGCGCGGCGCTCAGGGTGATCAACTCATACAAGTAAGGAGTCAAAGATTCCGATTCAAGGTATTTGAACACGCTGTTGTAGTGCGGCAGATGCGCCAAGTAGCCGCGCGCTTTCGCCTCACGGAGATCGGTTTGAAAGCGACGCCCTGAGATCGTGCTGTAGATTTTCGTCACGCTTGAGAAAATGATGTCGGACAAACATAACGGCGGTCTGCCCTTACCTTTGCGCTGCACAGGCTCAGGGAGGTTTCTGCACAGCTCATAGAGTAACGCTTGCAGTTCGGACTTCTCGTGAGTCTGAGCGTAGTTATAGGCTTTCCAGTCCTGCGTGTACGTCTTTTGCGTGACTTTGACCGTCTCAGTCACAACCGTCGAACCATCTGCGGCCGTCTCGCGCATCAAAACATATTCGACCGCGATCACATGCTTGCACGGCGCTTGCCGAAACTCGAAGTCTGGACAGGTGCATCGCGGGGATCGTGGATCTGGATTCACTTTGTATTCGCCGTGGCCCACTTGTGACGGAACGATCCAAGTATTGCCCTTGCGTGTGAGCTTGGAAGTAGCGGCGATTTGTAAGGCTTTGATTTGACGCTCGGAGAGTTGTTTGTCGGTCATTGTGTTCCCTTGCCTTTTGGTTAGGCGATGGCTCACAATGGCTTTGCGGAAACGATGCGAGCAATCGCTGAGTTTTCAATGGCCCTGTCGGTTGTTAGAAGCAACTGGCAGGGCTTTCTGTTTCAGTGAATCAATGCAAGCATGAGCAGGAAATAATGCTTGCATGATAAGGGTTCTAGGCGTAGGATGCAAGCATTATTTCTCGAAAGGATGCTAGCAAAATGACGGATAAGATTTCCGGTCGAGCAAAAGGCGCGAAAGCGTTAGCCGAAAAGATGACGCCTGAGGAACGAAGGGAAAGGGCGAAGAAAGCGGCTATTGCGCGTTGGGGTGAAAGGCTCCCTACGGCAACCAATAAGGGTAACTTCAAGGAAGAATTCGGTTTCGATGTTGACTGTTACGTCCTCGATGATGAAAACAAAACGGCGGTCATACACCAGCGCGGCATGGGTGCGGCTTTGGGGTTTAGTAAACAGAGCGGCGCTAGGTTTCCAAGATTCATCAACGCCAAGAGCATAGTTCCGTACATAGGTCCCAGCCTACGGCAAAAGCTTGAAAACCCCATTGTTTTTCAAGGTCCTGACACTAAAGTCGGGGACCCGTCTGTAGTAAAGCTGTATGGCTTTGACGTAACACTCCTAATTGATGTTTGTAAGGCAATTGTGACAGCGGAGGCTGACGGCAAGTTAACGGTCCGTCAGCAATTCATCGCTCGGCAGGCCCATGTAATTTTGAATGCGTCAGCCAAAGCTGGAATTAAAGGGCTTGTGTATGCGCTGGCTGGGTACGACGCCACGAAAGAAGAAGCAATCGCGGCCTTCAAATTCTACGTCCGCCAAGAGGCGCGAGAGTATGAAAAGGAATTCCCGCCTCAACTGTACGCGCAGTGGTATCGCTTGTACGGACTCCCAAAACCGGAACGAAACCACCCGTGGAAATTCAAGCACCTGACGGTTAATCATGTTTACGTTCCGCTCGCACAGAGTCACGGGAAAATACATCAATTAATCGTTGCGCAAAAAGCAGCCAGCGGCGATCTTTCCAGCACATTGGGATCCTAAGCTTAGAATTCCACGTGGACAAGTTGTCGCG
>JADMIO010970506.1_pt1 | contig 73192 bp, 63 predicted proteins | sample 8958161 | NCBI WGS metagenome assembly JADMIO01 (sample SAMN16585339, study PRJNA669376) | soil metagenome | isolation source: Crop rotation soil | place: USA: Cullars Rotation, Alabama | collected 2011 | reverse complement strand
AAAACCCCGCCGTGCCCGAGTATAGACGCGGGCGAAGGGAAATGTGGTCATATCTTTCGATACGGCCGCATCACATACAGTCCATGCATGATCCACGCCGGACCACACCTTTAAGCAAATAAAAAAGGGACGCAGTTTTCACGGCGCCCCTTCTTTGACTATTAGCGAAGGAGGAAGGAACTTAGCTCTTCGTACGCCGACGTGAGATCAGACCCAGCCCCAATAGACCGACACCCATCAGGGAGAAGGTCATTGGTTCAGGAACACCGGAGACGGGTGACTCAGTAGCGGACCACGTTGACGTAATGGTATGCCCCGCACCTTCGCACAATAAAATGTTGCCGATCGTAGTATCACCCGAACAGCCGAAGGCCGAAAGGTTGCCGCTCAGCTGCGTCGTGAAGACTCCGATATATGATGTGCTGCCAGTCGCGCTCGACCCCAAGTACCCGAGCATATTTAATGACAAACTGATGGAAACCTGGGTTGCGCTGGTCTGCGTGAGGACAAAGGTGCCTGTGCTGCACGACCCCGAATTAGTTGAGGTGGTACAGGCCGGGAATCCTGACGGAGGAATGATATTGAGCAAGTCGAAGATAGCGGGCCCGCCTCCGATCGTAAGGTTCACAGTCTCGAACGAGGTTATTGGAAATGATGTAGCAATATCCTTGATCGTACCGCTCGTTCCAAAGATTGGATCGATGCCGGACACGAGGTCTCCGGTTACGCCGGTGCATGGCGACACAACTCCCGAAAAGGCTATGCAAGAATTTGCCCCGTTTATTGCCACCAAGGCCCCAGTTTGATTGCTAAGATTTAACACCCCGCCCCCTCCTAGTGGAATAGGCGTGGCAAATGCATTTGTGGAAGTGATGGCGATGACCGCCAGAGCTATCGGCAGTGAACTTTTCATTTTGTTCATTCTTTTCTTTCCTCCTCCGTCTCCTGTCTGGGATTCAAATCCCGGATTTCAGTATGCCACCGCTACTAAGGCCCGTCTAGGCGAATAAAAGGTAAAATGAGCTTCTCCAGTACCACAGATTACTAGTACTTACTGAAATTCGGCCGCGTTCAGGAATATGGGCCCGTTTCAATGAGATCCACAGCGCGCCTTACCCCGCCAGCGGAGCGGATTGAAGCCGCCATCCCTCGGGCATTCAACCTATATCTGTCGGCGGATTTTATCTTCCGGATCTCAGTACGTAGGCCATTAAGGGATGCCCCAGAAAGAGGCAAGATCTCTCCAGCTCCGATCTGGGCAACGCGTACGGCAATCGCGGGCTGTTCGTAAGTTATTGGTATTACTACCATAGGCACGCCACAACTGAGGGAGTCCAAGACCGTATTTAGCCCTCCATGGGTCAGCGTCAAGCTGGCATTTTCCAGCAGCTCCAACTGCGGAGCATAGGCGGTCGCTATTACATTTTCCGGCAGTGGTCCCAGCGATGCCGGGCTGCGGCCCGCGATGACGAGTTGGACATCCAGATCCTCGCACGCCTTAATAAAGTTTTGGTATAGGTGCGTTTTTTGGTTCTGTAGAGTGCCCAGCGACGCATATATCAGAGGCCGACCGTCCAGCCGGTCCCAAGGAAATTCAATTTTGTGCAGTTCAGGACTACGCAACGGGCCTACATAATGGAAATGGGAAGGCAGGCATTTGCGTGGAAAATCGAACTCTCGCGGCAGTTGGCTGATCTGTGCCAGTCGCGAATAGGATTCTTCAGAATCCGTGTACCGGGATAGTTTCCAACGCCTCCGGTAGTCGTTTAACACGCCCCATACTGGGGCCAGAATCCGGTCGGAAACCGCATACCCAAGCCGGTTCCGTAGCCTCGCCCAAACCGACACCTGGTAGCTCCAGGGCGAAAACGGCGGCGGCACATCCGGTTCCCGGTTCAGTGGCAGCGCGTTGCAAAACGTTATGAACGGAATACCAAGATGTTCAGCAACGCTGCCGCCTGCTGGTTCGGTTTGGTCCACCAGGAGCATATCCACGCCGGCATCGTGAACCGCCTGGGGGGCATCACGGCAAATCATTTCCGTAGTCTTGGCGACCGCACGGACAGTGAAGCGCAAGGCGGCGTATCCGGACAGCCGACCGAGTTCAGCCAACGATCGCGGAAGCGAGCCAACCGGATGATCGCCCTCGCCAATCGGGACAAAATCGACTTCCTCCGCGCGCACGATTGATGCCAAGTCCGGCATTTGAAAAACCGTTGCTCGATGACCGCGCCGCTGCAGCTCATGCGCCAGTGCCAGAAACGGATTTAAGTGACCGCGCACGGGCGGGCAAATGATGCCGTAGTGTTTCAAGCGGAGTCTTTCCAGCGAAGATGCGTCAATTACGGTGAGACGGCAAAGGTGTCCGCGGATATACCTCGGAGTTCCCTTTTTTGCGAAGCGCGGTTCTGCCGGTAGCGTACAAACGGCGCAACGACCATCGCAGGCCCGGGCTCGTAATTTCCCGGTAACCGGCGCCTTCCGGCAGGCTAGCGATCAGGCGCCGGTAAGCCAATCCGAGATTGTGATAAGGAATCCCAGGGAAATAATGATGTACGGCGTGGTAGCGCAATCCCACGGGGGCCCACAGTTCGGTCCACGCGGCGCCGGGGGTGTCGACGGAGTCCACTAATTGCGCGGCGCGGTCTAGAGGCGCGCCCGTGCTTTCATAGCGGTGCGCTCCCAGCGTCCGCAGAGCATTGCAGACACTGACGAACGCATTGATTGCATACCAGACGGCGATCGTCTTCCAAAAGAAATGATGACGCGCGGCGTACCCGTAGACCGTAATCCAAATCACGAGAATCGCGATCTCTCCGTATTTGACCTTGGCGGTCAGCTGCGCGGAATTCTCTCTTCGATACGCGGGATTCATCGAAAGCGACGAAGCATGCGTGACCAGCCACGCATGAAAACGAGGCCAGCACAAACCAACTGGAGCCAGCAAGAGAAAACGAATCAGGAAAGCCAAGGGGAGCAGAACGCTGTGCGCCAGGAACACGACGGTCATGCGGTGGGAGCTTCCGAAAGGAAGATATTCGGGATCCTGCTCCGTGCCGTAGGTCGCCAAATTATGATGACTAGGATGAACGCCCACGTAGACGAATGACGGGAGCAGCAGCGGGATTCCGAAAACAAAATTCCAAACCGTCTCAAAACCCGGAAGACAAAGCTTCCTCAAGTGGCTTATCTCATGTACAAAACACAATCCCCGGTAGAGCGCGAACGCTGCGACTACCATCGCCGCATCCATGCGCAGGGAGAAGGGCCGGGCCAGCAATGCCACTCCAAACGCGCCCCATCCTACGGCTGCTGTGAGGGATAGATCGATCCAGTAGATCGCCGGCCGGGGCTGATGAAGATCCCTTACCAAACGAAATGCGTCCCGATGGTGCGCGTCACGGTGATGATTGATAGCTGCCTGCATTCCGTACTTCCTTTAGGTCGCCTGATAGCGCCCTGGTGCGAGTACGCCATTTGGGTCCATCGCGTTCTTAATGGTTGCCAGTAAACCGCCGTACCCGTCGTCGCCGCTCCATTCGCTCATTGCCTGAATACCCAGGCGGTAAGAATAATACCCGTGCTCGCCCAACACTCCCAGAAGGTGTTTGTAGCAAGCCATAGCTTGTTCATCTTGCCCCGCCTCGTTCCGGTCATAAGAAATTGAAACGACACAGCAGACCGAGCGTTCTGTGATCAGAGTCAGGGAGATGCCCGGTTCAAACCCGTACCCTAACAACACCTCCCTGGCGAGTTGAACCATCCTGGCTACATGTCCTCCTTCCATAGGCGCCACCGGTGCGCACCACAACAATCCGCAGCCATCGCGGTCGGGGTTCATCTGGGAAGGAGGGGGAGTCTTCTTGCGCCAGTAACAACTCGCCATGGGGTGCGTGGTTGGAGTCCCTTTCAGTAAGCCATACACTGGACGCACCAATTCCAATGTACGGCGCAGATCCCACCCAGTCAGAAGTTGATAGGGTTTGGCAAAACGCGACGCCAGCCCCAGCATCCGGTCATCGAGAAACTGCAGCCGCTCTGCTTTACCCTTGAGCGCTTGGCGCATAATGCGGCGCGCCTCGGCAACCTGCCGGCGCGTGCCGTAGAGTCCCCCCGAAGCGCTCCATGCCCCGAACTTAAGCCGGCGCCGTAGCTTCAGCATTACATCGGCCCGCAGAGGAACGCTGCCACCGGTTTCTAACCAGGGATACTGCTGAAGGCCCGCGAGGACTTTGTAATCGTTCGCGATGTGAACGGTGCTACGCAGCGCTCCACTAAGCCGGAGGGGCCGCAAAGCATCAATCAGCGGAGCCAGTTGACTATCCTCGCCGCACTGGAAGAAGAAAGCCTGAAAATAGGGGGGAGCAGGCATGAGCCAAATCGTCATGCGCGTTACGACACCCAGGTTCGACTGAGAAAAGAGACCGTCTAATGCAGGTCCCACGCCCCACTTGTAAACCGCTGCGGTTTGAGAATTTGGAAAGCGGGCGAATCCTGTCTGAGCCCTGTCGCCGGTTGGAAGAACCACCTCGAAGCCGCACACTTGGGCGAAGTGGTCTCCATAGGGCGTGTGTCCGAACCCACGCTCCATCACGTTTCCAATCAGGCTGCAATCCGGACCCGCGCCGGTAGCGTCGAGCCAAAGACCGGATTTGCGAGCCTGCAGAAACTCCTGAAGTTGCCCCTGAGTGACCCCGGGTTCGACGGTCACGTAAGCCAGTTCTTCACTAAAATCGACAATTTGATTCATCCTGCCGAGATCGAGCAGCACGTTCGAAGTAGTCACGGGAACTGAAGATCCATATCCCCAGTTCTTGCCGCTGCTAATGGGATAAACCGGAATCCGGAAACGATTCGCGATGCGAAGGCACTCCTGGATCTGGCTGGTGTTGGCGGGCCGAAGAATGGCCGGTACGGACTGCGTGGTCGAGAAAGTGGCAGTTTCCGCAGCCGCCAGGCTTGTCCGGTCGATGATGATGTGATCAGCGCCGAGGACCGCAGTCCATCGTTCCAGCGCTTGTTCAAGCCGAACGGCGGGGTCTTGGGTTATCGACTGCAATTTCGCCCAGTGTAACATCCTCGCTTAGCGCCGCTCGCGAATTTAATGTGGCTCCTGACTGAAGGATCTACGGTTCCGCCGATGCCAGTTCGGCCTGCGGGATGACCCGCTCCGCATGACCCCCAACCGCTGCATGAAGGCGAAGCAAGTCGGAAGTGCAAGTATCGGTAGGCGCGGCTAAAACCACGGGAATCCGAGGGAGCACTTTTCGGCAGTCCCGGATCCAGCTTGCATAGCGGTCGTTTGGAAATTCAGAATCGAAGCTTAGAAGTTCCATTTCGCAGGCATAGTAGTCGTCGTAATAAGATGAGACTTCGACCCCATTTGCCTTCAACGGCTTTCCCCCGATGCGTCTCAAGATTGACGAGGAATGATGCCTGGCCGTTGCGCTGGTCAGCCCGACCGCTCCTCCCCGTACCTGGGAGAGCGCATATACCGTCAACAGTGTGCGAACCGCTTCCGTCGTGCACCGCAGGGACTCGGAGACTGCCCATCCCCCTAATTCCACATACCGAACTCCGCGCTGCCGGGCGTAGTCCAGTTCGGTTTCGACCGCTGCCCGTACGCGCGTGCCAAGCTCTGCAGAACGGGTTATGCTCGAAGCCGCGATGGACAGCTCCGAAAACTTTACGTCAGGTTCATGAGCGAAATACCGGATACAAGCTACGAGCGATCCGGTTGTATCCACAGTCAGCAGGTGCCATGCTCGCTCGTCGGCGGCCTGAATGTGCCGGTCGTCTGCTGAAAGCTCAGCGCGGTGAATTGCTCCATCCTGAACGTAGATTCTACCTCTGAGTCTCTGGGCTTCTGCCAACAGATGGTGGTGCCGTGATGGATCGACCGATGCTTGCTCGAATTCCGGCGCGGCGCCTTGACTAGGAGCAAGCAAGACATACTGTCGGGCCGATTGCCGCGCGTCACAAGTTAGGTTCAACGGCTTTCATCCTCCAGCGATAGTATCGGCGGGACATCAAAAAATCACTATCGGCAGAAGAGGCCGCTGGGATAAGGATTCGTTGAAAAGAAAGTTCTAACTGCGGGCTGATCCATTTACGACCATGCTGGATCGGACAACTTCCAAAGAGGGATGCAACTTAGCCTAAAAATGTGGTTAGGGTTCTTGCGACGAACTCGGACGCTGGTATCTTTTACTACGAAAAACTGTGACTAAAAGACTTACCAGAAAGAGTTACCGCCCACTCAGTAAAGACGACCGATCCACGGCCTGCCGAAAAGTTGTTGCGTTTACAAGTGCTGTAAATACCAGTATTGACATGTGGTAGGTGACGTGCTAGCCTTTCGCTTCCGACGATTCCAATAAGGTTTTTCGGATCAGCTTTTTTTACCGCTTCAGCTGGTTCTCGAAGCCAGGAGCTCATAATTTGCAACTATTGTCTGGCCGACAACTAGACGCCGTTCAGCGACGATTGGCATCCCACTCCCGCCGGCTATCGCTCCTCGCACCGTCAAACGCGCGTATCCCAAACGTCTTTCATGATGTACGTGGAGATCGCGACGGACATCGAACGTTATTTGCACAGATGCAACGCTTTCGTGGGCAAGTGTACTTGCAGGACGGGGCGATCAAGGAAAGCGACTTGGTGGATGGACACCATGTGGTGGTTGCTGACGATTACAGCTGGCACCTGTTAGTCCATGATGAAAACGGACTGATCGCCGGCTGCATCCGCTATCAGGCTCATGATCTAAGAAGTCCCTTCGTATCTCTTTCGGTTTTCAGTACTGCAATTGCTGCATGCCCTCAATGGGGACCCGCGCTAAAGCAGGCGGTGCACTCGGAAGTAACTCTAGCCAAGAATCTGGATTTGCCGTTTGTCGAAGTGGGCGGTTGGGCTCTCGCCGAGCATGTCAGGGGTACGTCGGAAGCGCTCAGAATGGGGCTGGCCGCGTACAGCTTAGGCCAGCTCATGGGCGGCGCCGTGGGCATGAGCACTGCAACCCGGCGGCATTGTTCCTCTTCAATCCTCAGGCGGATGGGGGGGCAATCCCTAGAGCACGCGGGCACCCGTATTCCCGCCTATTACGATCCGCAATATGAATGCGAGATGGAAATTCTTCGGTTCCATTCATGGAATCCGAACCCGCGCTATATGATGTGGGTGGAGGAAATCCGGCAGTCCCTACAACACATACCGGTGATTAGCGATGAAGCTTGGGCCTTAGCGGCCGCAGGCTGAGTGCAAAAAGTGCGGAAGGTATTCGGGGAACCAGTCGGCTGGATCATCAACCACAAAGTTCACCAGATAGCCATATGCGTCTTCTTCGCAGCTAGTCACACGCCCTTGGGCTAAGCCGAGACCGTTATCTAAAGTGATCTTGGATCTACCGGGGATCGCGACGGTAGTTTGGACGAGCCCGCCAGCGGGTTCGATTTCAAGGATGATCGCACAATCGGATTTTCTCGCTCCGCCCATTCCGGACCAACTTACCTGAATCATGTCGAGGCAAAACTGGCGCTGCGTTGTTTCCATAACGTGCTGCTAATAGAATTAGCAATTGGGCTTCCAGTCTGTCTGTAAAGGGAAGAAAGCCCGTTATGCGAGTCGTCTGGAACCCTCGGGCCAGATCTGTGCAAGGATTGCCGACTCGGTCCCGCGATGCAGTAAGAACTGAAAATGAAGTTAGGATAGGCTCATGAGCGTTTCCTATAGATTCCTCCCCCGAAATCGCTATTTGAGCGTTCAGACGGGGCTGGTGGAGGAATGGGGCGCGCACGATGTCGTGGCCTTCTCTCAGTTGGTTGACTTTACTGAAGTGGAGTTAGAACGATCGCGCCGGGAAACCGCAGGACTGTTGAAACCCAGCTATACGGCGTTTGTGATAAACTCCATCGCGCGGGCTCTGCCGGATCACCCTAAGCTGAATCGAATTGTTTACCGCGGGCTCGGCGGATACCGCTGGGCGCAGTTTCAGCACGTTGACATGGCAGTCGCGGCAGAGCTGGTCGAAGGCGACCTCGACATTGCTTATGGCAGTATCATTCGCAACGCCGATCAATTGGGGCTGGAGGGTATCGCGGCGAAGTTAGCGACGTTGGCGTCGGCGCCCGCCGACGATCCCCAATTGAAAAGGTTGGGCCGATTTCCCGCGACTCTCACCGTAGTATTGGCTCGCCTGACCGGCCTTCATCCGAAGCTTTGGGTGCGCTTCCGGGGAGGAAGCTGTTGTATCACTTCGCCCGCTAAGTACGGGGTGGAAAGCATTGTGGTTAAAGGCGCCTGGCCGCTGCAATTCGCATTCGGCAAAGTGGCAGAAAGAGCGATGGTGGTGGATGGCCAGTGTGTTGCTCGAAGGTCCGCAGTTTTGTCATTGTCGTGGCACCGCGAATTAACTACCGGAGCCGTGGCAGCCCGCTTCTTCGAACAAATCGTCGTGCAGCTTCAGAGGCCTAGAGCGGGGCAGACACCGTAGTCCGAAGCACCGAAAGAGTGTTTGTCCATGGCCTCCGGACTCGCCGTTAGAGGCGCCTTAGACGATGAACGATGGCAGAAGTGGTGCGAAAAAAGCAGCGCCGCCGGGGGCGACGTGGTGGTGTATTGAGCGTCGCCCCCGCTTGTACTAAGTAAGTTGAAAATTAGAGCCGCCAGCTGGCGAGACGTTTCAGAAAATTGAGTTAAAAAAGCTCGGGGGGTGCCGCAAGAGTGCCCCGGCTATTCTTTCCTCAGTCGCATTAACCTTGCGCGGCCTTCGCCTGTTTCGCGGCGAGCTGAGCGCGGATTGCCTTCATCTGCTCGCGTGCTGCTGCTACCCGCTTCCGGCCATCCGGCGTGGCATCAATCAACTTCTCGAAGCTGGCGGCAAATTGTGGTCCATAGGCAGCTCGGATTTCGCCGATGAGCGGCTCGAATTTCGCGAAGACGCCAATATGCTCGCCGTTGCTGTCAGTGAACAACTCTAGGCTAATCGCGCCGTTGTTGACGAGCGCCGCCGCCATGTCCCAATAGGACAGGACCATACGCAAATAACCACTTTGCTCACTAAACATCGCGGCGTTGACGTCTGCCATCGATTCTGGATTAAACTCCCGAAAATACCAGTCGCGCGCTTTCCGCATGGTCTCGTCCCGACGCAGTTCATATAATTTCAGGATAAGACCACCTTCTTCTGATTTCGACATAAACAAAGGTCCTCCAATTTGAGATTCCGACGCCAAACAACGCCGTTGGCCATGAGTGTAGCAGAGCAAGTTTCGAATCGGCTAAGCGAGTCTGCACCGCAGATCGCAAGGCGTAGTCCGGGATAGTACTGTCCTTTCTTGTTCTTGCTTGGAGAATCCTTTAAACTGAGGTCCGTCCGAATTCATTTACAGCGAAGGGAGACACAGTCCATTGAAATTAAAACTTGTCCTCGCAGCGGCGCTTGTCGTTGCTGCCGCCACCGTGGTCGTCGCCTTCTCTAGCGACGATACGTTCCATGGGATCTCGGTAAAAACACCTTTCGACCCGTCTCTTCATGGTAAGGGCGGCAAACCGGCCGGCACCCAGATCCTTTATCACGGCGGTCCCGTGATGCACCCGGTTTCGGTTTATTACATCTATTACGGCGCCGTCTCAAGCTCTGTGCAGACGATCATGAACGATTTCCTGATCGACCTTAACGGCGAACCACCTTACGGTGTAAACACGACTTACTTCGATACAGCTCCGCAACCTTCGCCGGGGCCTGTTTTGCCGACTTACACATTTAATCCCCCAACTGGATCAAGTACGGGCGTCTGGGACCATTCGGTCTTCCGCGACAACTACTCTCAAGGCACCCAGCTTGGCACCAGTAGCGTGCAGGATATCGTCGCCAACGCGCTAGCGGGCGGAGTGCCCGATCCAAATGGAGTCTACGTCGTAATTACGTCGCCGGATGTCAAGATTTCCGGGTTCTGCAAGAGTTTCTGCGCCTACCATAACTCGTCATCGACGATTGTGAACGGAAGCATAATTCGGTATGCATTGGTTCCCGATCCCACCCAGAAATGCTCTGGATGCAATGGGGGTATTGCCATTTACGGAGATACTGCCACGCCCAACGGCGACATGGGAGCCGACACCATGACGGATGACCTGATGCACGAGTTATCGGAGACCGTGACTGACCCCGACATCAATGCCTGGTATACCAAAGGCGGCGCCGAGGTTGCCGACATTTGCAACTATGTGTACTCGGGATCCGGCGCCACTGTTTCCACCGGGACGGACGGAAACGGCAAAACATATCACTATAATTTTGCCAACCACGGCCGCAGGTACTTGATCCAGCTCATCTGGAAGAACGTCGGGGCCGGCTTCTGCGCCGGGAGCTGAGGCAGCTGGACTTCTCCAGAAACGGGCTGCGGACGCAGCTAGTCGACTAGACCAGTTTTTATGCCCTGGGCGCGACCGTCCCACAGCAGTCTGGCGACCGATCATAATGGAAACAAATCTGATGACGGAAGCTCTCACGAAGAAGGCTCTGATTTGCGGGATTACGGGGCAAGACGGTTCGTACCTGACGGAGTTGCTTATCTCGAAGGGCTATCAGGTACATGGCATCATCCGCCGGACTTCAACGTTCAACACGGATCGCCTGGACCACATTTACTCCGACCCGCACGAAGGTGAAGTTCCCTTAAAGCTACACTTCGGCGACCTGGCGAATGCCGCCCGATTGCGCCATTTGATGGAGCAAATCCAGCCGGACGAAGTCTATAACCTCGGCGCCCAGTCTCACGTGAGAGTCAGCTTCGATCAGGCTGAGTACACAGCGGATGTGGTCGCGACCGGGGCTCTTCGGCTGCTCGAAGCGTTTCGCGATTATGCGAAGGAAAGCGGCAAGCATCCTCGCTATTACCAAGCCGGTTCGTCGGAAATGTTTGGGGCGTCAGCTCCACCGCAAAACGAACGGACGCCGTTTTATCCACGCAGTCCTTACGCGGTCAGCAAAGTGGCGGCGCACTGGTATGGCGTGAACCAGCGTGAAGCCTATGGCTTGTTCATTTCGAATGGGATCCTGTTCAACCACGAATCGCCTCGACGCGGGGAAACGTTTGTCACCCGAAAAATCACACGCGCGCTGGGCCGAATCAAGCTTGGGTTGCAGGACAAGCTGTATCTCGGCAATCTAGACGCCCGCCGCGACTGGGGACACGCCGCCGATTACGTTCGTGCGATGTGGATGATGCTGCAGCACAGCGAGCCGGGTGACTTCGTGGTGGCTACCGGCGGCAACTACTCGGTGCGCGAGTTCCTGGAATTGGCCGCGAGCTACGCGGGCGTGGATTGGACTAAATCCGTCGAGAAGGACGCGCGCTATTTTCGCCCGACTGAAGTCGACTCACTTCAGGGCGACGCAAGCAAGGCCCGCCGTGTGCTCGGCTGGAAGCCCGAGATCAGTTTCGAGGAATTAGTAAAAAGTATGGTGGAGCACGACGTGGAATTGGCCCTGCAGGAGCTCACCTTGGTCCGTGCGGGACACATCGTAGCGCCGCGCGGCGGAGCTCACGGGTAATAGGGATGCCTCAACGCTCTCAAATGAGCCATTCGAGCCGGATTTTCGTGGCGGGCCACCGAGGTTTGGTTGGTTCGGCTATCGTTCGCCGGCTGGAGAAAGAGGGCTACCCGAATTTGATATTAGCGACGCGTGGTGAACTGGATCTTCGGGATCAGGCCGCTGTCTCGCGTTTCTTCGCCCGCCAACTTCCGGAGTTCGTATTTCTCGCAGCGGCGAAAGTCGGGGGCATCCTGGCCAACTCCACGCGTCCGGCGGAATTTCTCTACGACAACTTGGCGATTCAGACCAATGTGATCCACGCGGCCTGGCAGAGCGGGGCGCAGAAGCTGGTGTTTCTGGGCTCGTCGTGCATTTATCCGCAACTCGCGCCGCAACCGATCAAGGAAGAATACCTGCTTACCGGGCCGCTCGAACCTACGAATGATGCCTACGCGATTGCTAAGATCGCCGGGCTAAAGCTGGCCGCGGCCTACCGGAAGCAGTACGGGTTCCGGGCCGTCAGTTTAATGCCTACCAACCTGTACGGGCCGGGCGATAACTTTGATCTCGAAACATCGCACGTATTGCCGGCAATGATTCGCCGTTTCCACGAGGCTAAGATGTCAGGAGCGCCTTCGGTAGCATTGTGGGGCACGGGCAAACCGCGGAGAGAATTTCTGCATGTGAACGATCTGGCCGCTGCCGCGTGTTTCGTGATGGAAAATTACGAGGGCGGGGAACCGCTCGGCGAGCTGCTCAATGTAGGAATCGGCGAGGATTTGTCGATCGCAGGACTTGCAGAGATGGTAGCGCGCATAGTCGGATATTCCGGGGAGGTTCGTTTTGATCCTTCGCGGCCCGATGGCACGCCCCGCAAACTACTGGACGTTTCGCGGATCCACTCGCTGGGCTGGCGCGCGCGCATTTCGCTGGAAGAGGGGATCGCATCTACCTATGAATGGTACTGTGCGAACGCAGCTACAACTGTCGTAGGATAGCCGGGCGGACGTCTCTTCCAATCAAGAGTACCCATGCGTCGACTGCGCGCTTGATTACGTAATTCGTTTCATGAGAAGCGAACGACAACGACGTGCCGGGAGCCACTTGTCCACTCAGGCAAACAGCAAGCCACGGCTGCTAATGTTTACCGTTCGGCCCACGCGCTCGATCGCGTGGGATCCTCTACGGCGTATCGGGCGGCAAACTCGATGCGGGAAACGAGTTCGATGACGACGTTCCGGTTGACCCGGAGGCCGCAAGTGTTGCCCCGGCGTTGCCACTCCACTAGCAGGCTGGTGTCGCTGCTGTCCCGATCCAAGGGCTCCGGAAGTGTAAAAGGCGGGGTTTTATCGAATCATCAGTTCCGGCTCAAGTACTATCTGCTCGAAATGTCGGTTTGGCGCCTTGATCCGCTTTAGCAATAATTCGGCAGCTTTTGCCCCCATTTCGTAGCTCGGCTGGGCGATTGTAGAGATGCGTGGCTCAAAGACGTCGAGCCACTCCGAATCGTCGGAGCTCATTACTTCCACATCTTGGGGGCAGCGCAGCCGACGCACCTTCAAGGCTTTTAGGACACCCGTCATCATCAGGAAATTTGCGGCGAAGATGGCCGTCGGTGGATCTTGCTGGTCGACAAATCGCAACGTCGCGGAGTAGCCAGCCTCCTCGGTCCAATCGCCATGAGACAGGAGGTCATTGGTCGCGGTGAGACCGCCCTTCTTTAGGCCTCGCCTCCATCCGTCGACTCGATCGGAACTGCTGCTCAGACCCTCCTGTCCATTCACAAGTGCGATTCTCTTGTGACCTTTGGACACCAGATGAGCGGCCGCCATCTGAACCCCTTTAGCATTATTCGCGGAGACACTGTCCGCGCGCAAATCGATCGGGGTTCGCCCGACAAACACGACCGGTTTCTTGCTCTTCACAAGCGCCCTCACCTCGTGATCGTCACCCGGACTGATGAATAACAGCAGGCCATCCACTTGTTTGGATCGAAACAAGGCCAGGTATTGCGACTGCTCTTCGCGGCGATTGTTGGTATCGCCGAGGATTAGTGAATAGCCTGCCTGTTTCAGGACATTCTCAACTCCCCGCACTACCTTTGCATAAAACGGATTTGCGATATCCGGTATTAGCATCCCTACGGTTGTGCTCTTGCGGGTCTGTAATCCACGTGCGAGTTCATTGATGGTATAGTCGAGCTCGCGCACGGCGTCCTGCACCCGCTTAGTCAACTCGGGGCTAACATAAGCGCTCCGGTTAAGGACCGCGGAGACCGTATAGGTTGATACTTTGGCCCTTTGCGCAACGTCGTAAATGGTAGCCATGGAAAATTTGATTATAACGATCTTAGAATTGCCGCCCAACGGCTAATCGGTTAGGCTCTAGTATAATGACCGCGCCACGGACGCCGAAACGAATGTGGGGGCTGTGCGTCCTGTTGTTCGGCGCGACCACATTGAACTATCTCGACCGTCAGACCATCAGCATTCTTGCCCCGACCATTCAGAGAGATCTGGGGCTAAATAACGAGGCCTTGGGATCGTTGTTCTCGGTGTTCTATTACACATACACGATGGCACAGTTCGCGATCGGCCCTTTATTGGACCGCTCGAATCTCCGCTGGGCCTTTGCATTCGCCGTGGTCGCATGGTCTACCGTCGCGGGGCTGACACCGCTGGCGGGGGGATTCGCCAGTCTACTCTTCTTCCGCCTTCTACTGGGCGTAGCCGAGTCGGCGAACTGGCCGGCAGCAATGCGTATCGTCGCGCGGGCATTGCCGCCAGAGGACCGGCAACTCGGCAACGGAATTTTTACCAGCGGGACGAGCGTCGGCGCACTGATTGCGCCGTCGCTGATTCTCGGCCTAGCGGCAGCGGCAGGATGGAGGTGGGCATTTGTTGGCATCGCCGCGCTCGGCGTAGTATGGCTGGTTGTATGGATGTGGTTTACACGTGACAAACTGTTTCAAAATGTCTGGAGATCCCCATCGCCGGTTGCGGTGTCGGCAACCTCCGTCTATGCGGCGATCCTTCGGAATCCAAAGTTCTGGAAAGTGTTCGCCGTCACGATTCTGGTCAATCCATGTCTCTACTACAATCTCAACTGGCTGCCGACCTACTTTTCGCAACAGCGTGGTTTAGAGCCAGGAAGGCAACTAGGGCTCACGTTGACGTTGATCTACCTGGGTCTCGACCTTGGGTATCTCGCTTGCGGCTTCGGGGTCCGCAAACTGGCGCGGACACGCTCGATTGCGCAGGCCCGCCGCGCGGTCTTTATGGTCGCGACTATGCTCCTTTGCGCTTCGGCGCTGGTGCCCGCCCTCCGATCCAAGGAGGCGGCGATTGCAGCCCTCATCGTAGTTAACTTCTCCGTCGGGATCTGGATCGCTATGTATCTGACGATGGCTCAGGAGGTATCCGAAGAACACGTTTCGACGGCTGCCGGGTTGCTGGGCGGCTCAGGCTCGCTGGCCGGCGCGGTAGCGATGTGGGCAGTTGGGAAGGTGACTCTGGAAACTGGTTCCTTTGCCATCCCGATGGTCGCCGTCGCGATCGCCGGCATTCTTGCCGCAGTCGCAGGATTCGCCGTCACCCGTTCGCCCGCGCAGCCCGAATGAGCGATACACAGAGACTAGCCTTCGCACAGATCTTCCGCCGGTGCCGCTGCGAAGTCGAGAAGGCCGAGCGGATTTTCGACCATCATGCGACGCAGCTGATCAACGGAAAAGCCGAACGCGCGTAGTTGCTCGCCATACAGCTGCAATCCCTCTGCAGGTGGAGGCGTGTCAGGTTGACCGAGATCCGTGGAGAGAATTGTGGTATCGATTCCCACCTCCGCAATCGCGTCCGCGATCGTCTTCATTGGGGTGAAACCGCAGCGATGCGTCGTCGAAACGAAGCATCGCTCAAAGCTCACCCCGCCGCCCGCCGCGAGGTCACGCTGCAATTCGATAGGAAAAAACGTGGTCGTCCACTCCGGGTGGGTTACGAGAATGCGCCGCACACCGCGTTCGCGGGCGCGGCAAATCAGTGCGACGCTTTCCCACGGACTGAGATGGCCGGCGCCGAGGATACAATCGCTCCCCGCCATCAGCTCGAGAATCGTATCTATAACCGGGACCAATCGCCCGTGACCGTCCAGAATTTCGATGCCGTCATCGCCTTCGCCACAAGCCCTCCGGTGGTTTCGCGCGGAGCGGGTCGGCATCCAGATTTCCTTCGCACCCATGCACAGCGCCAAGCGGACGGCGGCGGGATTGAGGCCGCCGACGGTGTCGTTGAGGACCAGCCCGCCAAAAACTTGAATCTCCGGTACAATTTTCGAGACTAGGCTGGCGCGTTCAACGGTCGAGCCTTGGTGTGACTTGATCAGCAGCGCTGTCATTCCGGCGCGCGCTGCTTCCTGCGCCAGCTCGATGTCATCGAAGCGGCGCGGGTCCACGTCCGGCGAGCTGTGTACGTGAAGATCGGCGGCGCCCTCCAGAAAATCAGGATTTCTCATAGCTAATCGCTTAGGATTCTAGTATACTAATTTTTTGGCGAAACATTCATGTCTCTCTTTCGTGTCGGAATCACCCCAGATTTTTATGTCGACGCCAAAGGACGTTTCGAAGCCGCACTCGAGACCCGGCTGGGAGGATCCCCTTTTGTGGCGTACGAGCGCATGCCTCCGCAGCCGGGGAAACTTGCCACTCCGGAAGCGCTGAGTGAATTCGACGCCATTTTCTCGCTCGGACTCCGGATCACGCGGAAAAGTCTTGAGGGCGTGGACCGCTTGGCACTCGTCGCCCGGTGGGGCGTGGGATACGACATGATCGACGTGCCTGCCTTGACCGATGCTGGCATCGCGCTGGCAATTACGCCGGAGGCAGTGAAGCGACCGGTAGCAGAGGCGATCCTGACCCTGATTTTCGCATTGTCGAAGGACCTGCGGGAGCAGGACCGTCTGGTGCGCGCCGGACAGTGGCGCGGGAGCCTTCGGCGTTTGGGCGTTACGTTGCGCGGCAAAGTCCTCGGCTCTCTGGGATGCGGGAACATAGCTCGCGAGATGTTTCGAATGGCGCAGTCGCTCGGATTTAGCAGGTTCATTGCCCACGATCCCTACGTCGAGCAGGGGAGGACAAAGTCCTTGGGAGTGGAGCTGGTCTCGCTGGAAGAGCTGCTGCGCACGAGCGATTACCTGACCATCAACACGCTGCTGAACGAATCGACGCGGGGGCTGATCGGCGAGCGGGAACTCCGGCTGATGAAGCCGTCTGCGTTCATTATTAATACCGCTCGCGGACCGATCGTCGACCAGCCGGCTTTGACGCGGGCGCTCGCAGAAAAATGGATCGCCGGCGCTGGAATCGATGTGTTCGAGAAAGAGCCGGTCGATCCGGACGACCCGCTCCTGGGGCTCGATAACGTGATCTTGTCGCCGCACGGCCTGGCCTGGACCGAGGAGATCGCGCGCGACAACGGATTGGAAGCCTGCGACAACATCCTCTCAATAGCGGGCGGACAGATTCCGGCGGGTATCGTGAATAAGGAAGTGCTGGACCATCCGGCGTTCCGTACCAAGCTCGAACGCTACCGGCGAAGCCAAGGGGGCGCTAAATGAAAGAAAACAGGTTTCAGCGCGCTGTTCGAGAGGGCCGCATGCCGCTTGGGCACATGATTATGGAGTTTGGCACGCGCGGCATTGCCAAAATCCTCGAAGCCGCCGGCCTCGATTACGTAGTCATCGACATGGAGCATACCGCTTTCGATGCGGAGCGCATCGCGGATCTGATGGCTTGGTTCAAGGCGACCGACATCGCGCCGTTCGTGCGGGTTCCGCAAGGCCTGTATCATTTTCTGGCGCGAACGATGGACGCGGGCGCGCTGGGCGTCATGGTCGGCAACGTCGAGACGGGCGAGCAGGCAAAGGCGATTGTTGATGCAGTTAAGTACGCCCCACTCGGCAAGAGGGGCGTGGGACTCGGAACGGCGCACAACGACTACGTTGCGCCGGATCCGACGACTTACTTTGATTTCGCCAATCGAAATACCACCGTGATCTGCCAGATCGAATCGGTTACCGGTATTGCAAATATCGACGCGATTGCGGCCACCGAAGGCGTCGATCTCCTATGGGTAGGGCACAACGACCTGTCGCAATCGATTGGGCTCTGCGGCAAATTTGACGATCTGGAGTTCCGGAAAGGGCTGGAAAGCGTAGTGGAAGCCGCTCGGCGTCATGGGATACTGGCGGCCATACAGCCGGGCAATATCCAGCAGGCAGAAAGTTGGTTTGAGTTGGGCTTCCAAGTGTTGTCCTGGAAAACGGATATTGCGCTGTACCGTGCCGCGCTCTGCAAAGAAACCGACGAGCTGCGCAAACTCACTGAAAAAGCCGCAAGTCGTTCGACGCCCGTGCTTTGATGGCACTCCGTTAAAAATCGTTGTTACTAGCGGTGTCCGGATTCCCGCTCATTTTGTGGTTGACTCCGGCTTTCTTCCGGGTATAAGATATCAGCTAATCGCTTAGTCGCCCACCCAAACCGATTAGTTTGGATTGCAAAGCACCAAAGGAGAGATTGCCATGTTACGCATGATGCTTCGGATTGCAGCCTGCTCTTTATCAGTCTTGTGGACCGGTATGGCCCTCGCTCAAACTTCGACAGGTGGTATTTCGGGCACCGTAAGAGACTCGACCGGCGCCGTTGCTCCGCAAACCCAACTCACGCTAACCAACCTCGACACGAATGAAAAGCGGGAACAGAAGAGCGACGACCGCGGGCTGTTCAGTTTCACCGCTCTTGCCCCCGCTCGATACCGCCTGGAGGCGGAACGGCCAGGCTTCAAGCAGTTTGTCCTCGAACCGATCGAGGTACGAGTCCAGCTCTTCGTGTCGATACAGCCAGTCCTGGAGGTAGGCTCCGCCACCGAAAAGGTCGAAGTGAAAGCGCAGGTTGCCCTCATCGATCCCAACACCAGCTCGCTGAGTGAGGTCGTCGAAAATCAACAAATCACTCAACTCCCCGTCAACGGCCGCAACACGCTCGCCTTCGTGTCCTTAACGCCCGGCGTGAATACTCAGGCGGGCTTCGGCGACAATCCCGCGACCGTGAATTTCCAGGCCTGGGGCAACTTCCAAGCCAACGGCGGAGTGGCTGGCGCCAACGCCGTCCTGGTAGACGGGGCCCCGGTCAATACCGTCCTGTTTAATGGGATCGGCTATTTGCCTCCCATCGATGCGACCCAGGAATTCCGAGTCCAGACGAATAATTTTTCCGCCGAGTTCGGCCGTACAGGAGGAGCCGTCGTCAATCTTTCGATCAAGTCGGGAAGCAATCAGTTTCACGGCTCGCTCTATGAATTCTTACGCAACGACAAGTTCGATGCTAATAACTTCTTTCTCAACACCGCCGGGAAGAAAAAGGGCACTCTCCGATACAACCAGTTTGGCGCTTCTCTGGGTGGCCCCATCTGGCGCGACCGGACATTCTTCTTCGCCAACTATGAAGGCTTCCGGCAATTAGACGGCGAACCCTTCATAGGCACGGTCCCAACCGCTCTGGAACGCGCCGGAAATTTTTCTCAAACGTTCCTTCCCAGCGGTGCCCTGCGAGTCATCGTGGACCCTTTTTCCAAGGTGCCTTATTCAGGCAACGTGATTCCCGGCAATAAGCTCGACACAGCCGGCCTTAAGCTAGCCTCGGCCCTGTGGCCGCTTCCCGACGCCCTTGGCCAGGGACCGTCCCGGCTGAACAACTTTACCAGCGCCGCCGTTCAGGCCTCAAACGAAGACCAGGGGGTCATGCGCGTGGACCACACTGTCTCCAATGTATGGCGGGTTTTCGCTACCTACGGCCAACAGTTCTTCAATTTGGGCGGCTGGGACCCAATGGGAAACCGGACCACTCCGATCGACGGCGGCCGCGCCGAGACGGATCGAATGCAGGATGCGGTGATCAGCGCCCTGGCCGTGTTCTCGCCGCGCGTCATTGGAGAGTTTCATACCAACTTTACCCGCATTGAGGCCCATCGCACTCCGATGAGCGTAGGCTTCGACCTGACGTCACTCGGCTTTCCTCAGTCCTACCAGAACGCTGTACAAGTGCACTCCTTCCCCGATATTCAGGTCTCCGGGCTGACGGGTCTTGTGAGTTCGACCAGTTCCCTTCAGAACCGGATCAGCAATAGCTACACCCAAAGCGGATCGATCACGCTGGTCCGGGGCTCCCAGACACTCAAGTTCGGCGCGGAGTACACCACCTTGGGTTGGAATGAATGGTCCAATAACGACGGCGCCGGACAGTTCAACTTCACGGGACGATTCTCCGGACAGGATGGATTTGGGGTCGCCGACATGGTGCAGGGCTATCCGTTTTCGGGCATGATCACGCAGAGCCAGGCCCTTTCGCTGCTGCGAAAATACACGTCGCTCTACGCGCAGAACGACTGGAAAGTCACTCCGAAACTCACGCTGAATCTGGGATTGCAATGGAGCCTCGACTCGCCTTATACCGAGCGCTACAACAACGTCTCCTGGTTCGATCCAAGAGCCACGCCGCCCAGCTCAAAGGCGCTGGGCTTCTCGACGCTTGGCTCGCTGGTCTTCGCCAGCGGTAGCCAGCGGAAGCCTGACGATACCTTCTACAAACAGTGGGCGCCGCGCTTCGGCTTTGCCTACCAAGTGCGCCAGAACACGGTTGTCCGCGGTGGCTATGGGATCTTTTGGCTGCCCAGTACCGCGACGACGATTCGCACTGCCGCGCCGACCTATTTCCGCACTACGCAGACCTACGTCGCGTCGGTCGACGGTGGCACTACGCCCGCCAACCGGCTGAGCAATCCGTTCCCGACCGGTATCTTTCCGGTTCCCGGCAATTCGCCTACTTGGGACACGCAGGTGACGAATCTATCGGGGATCACGGAGCGCGACGCTCACGCCGGCTATATGCAGAACTGGAATTTGGATATCCAGCGCGATTTGGGCCATGCATTGGCGCTCGATGTCGCCTATGCCGGCAGTAAGGGAACGGGACTACCCGGCGTACTCGGTATCAATCAGCTTCCTTTGAGTAACTTGTCGCTTGGAACGGCTTTGAACGCGCAGGTTGCCAATCCTTACTATGGTTACGTGAAGACGGGAAATCTCTCCACGCCGACGGTAAGCCGCGCCCAACTCTTGCGACCTTTCCCGCAGTTTGAATCCGTGACGCTCGGCCCACAGAATATCGGCAGTTCCATTTATCACTCCCTGCAAGCAAAGGCTACCAAACGGTTATTCAGCTCATCATTGTTGGGCGTGGCTTACACATTCAGCAAGTTCATCGATGACACGGACGGGACGATTTTCTTCAACGAGCAAGGGGTTTCATCGCCGACACGGATGAACTACTACAACCTGAAAGCCGACCGCTCGCTGGATGCGTTTGATGCTCCCCACCGGCTGGTGTTTAGCTATACGGTAGAGCTGCCCTGGAAAGGTAAGGGCGGCCTGGCGGGGCGGCTTATTTCCGGCTGGGAGGCGACCGGCCTGCTGACTCTGCAAAGCGGCACTCCGATCTTTCTGCAAGATCCCGGCACTCCAAGCATGTTCGCTGCAGTCAACCGCCCCAATAACAACGGCAGCAGTGGGGAGTTGGAAGGAAGCGCTCAGTCCCGGCTGACACGTTGGTTCAATACCTCCAACTTCAGCCGAGCTCCGGCTTTCACATTCGGCAATTCATCCCGAACCTCGCCCGACATCCGTATTGACGGGATTAACAACTGGGACGCTGGTTTCTTCAAGAACAATCGCTTCGGCGCGGACCAGCGATTCAATGTCCAGTTCCGGGCCGAGTTCTTCAATACCCTCAATCGAGCGAGGTTCGGATATCCCGGAAGCAACATCGGGCAGGCTAACTTCGGTGTAATCAGCACCCAGATCAACCGGCCACGGCAGATTCAATTTGCGTTGAAATTGCAATTTTGATTGGCGATATTTACCCATTCTTGCGCCAAGAAATCAATCAGTACGTCGCAGGAATAAAAGGGAACATTACATTTGTTCCAACGGAAGTATTTGGCTCGCTTGACTCCTGCGTAGAATTTATGAGTGGTTGCTCACCAATGACCGAGGGATGTTCGCGATGGCAATCTCAGCGAAGCGACGCTTCGCAGGCCCCTCGCAATTCGAATTCGCGCCGTTCCGGGTCGGACAGAGTTGGCGGAAGGCGGATTCCGCCTGAGAAGCCGGCTGCGGCCTGTGGATCAAATGGCCCTGTACAAGATCGCAGCCAGCAGTAGCCAGTACTTCAAGTTGGTGCTCGGTTTCCACGCCTTCCGCGAGCACCGTCAGACGTAGGCCGTGCGCTAGATCGACAATTGCACGGATAAGCGGCAAGGTCTCCTGTGCCCGGTCATTGATACTATGCACAAAGGACTGATCGATCTTCACGCGGCTGACTGGAAGCTTCTGCAGGTGGGACAGCGAAGAGTAGCCCGTGCCAAAGTCGTCGATTGCCACCGAAACCCCTAGTTCCCGGAGACCTTGCAACCGGGAGGTAGACTCTCCGAGGTTATACAACAAGGCGGATTCAGTCATTTCCAGCTCAAGGCAGTCGGGACGCAGCCCGCTACGCTCCAAAGCGCAGCGGACCACATCCATGAAGTCCGCCTGTCCCAGTTGCCGGGCAGATATGTTGACGGCCATCCGGCCGAGGGGAAACCCGGCCTTGAGCCACGCTGCTGCTTGAAAGCAAGCTTGCTCCAGAACCCAAGCGCCGATGGGAATGATGAGCCCGCTTTCCTCGGCAAGGGGAATGAAAGTTAATGGTGACACCTCTCCCAGTTCCGAGTTGCGCCAGCGTAGCAGCGCCTCGGCCCCGGTCAGATGCCGCTCGAGGTCGGCCTGCGCCTGATAGTGAAGTTCCAGCTCCCCGTTCTCGATGGCGCTTTCGAGGGCTTTCTCTATGGCCATCCGCTTCAGCAGAGCCGCGCCAAGCTCCGGTAAGTAAGTCTGCCAACCATTCTTTCCGCGTCTCTTGGCTTGATACATGGCGAGATCGGCGTTCCGTACCAGCGTTGCGGGATCTTCACCGTGATCGGGATAGACACTGAGTCCGATACTCGCAGATATGGTGATCTTGTGACCTAGAATTGTGAGAGGCGCCTGCAGCGCCTGCACGATCCTGAGCAGAGCTTGCTCGGCTCCGCTCACGCTCTCCAGATTGTTCAGGACTACGGTAAACTCATCGCCTCCTATTCGAGCCAGTGTGTCGCTCTTCCGCAAACAACCGCTTGCTCTCTGTGCCACCTCCTTTAACAGAGCGTCGCCCACACGGTGGCCGAGCAGGTCGTTTACTTGCTTGAAGCGGTCCAGATCGATTAATAAGACGGCCACTTTCTGGTGGTCGCGATGAGCGCGAAGAATCGCCTGCCCCAGACGGTCCTGGAACAAGCGCCGATTGGGGAGGTCGGTCAGTGAATCCCTCATCGCTAGGGATTTGATTTGCTCAAGCATATCGTTGTGTCGGATGACAATCGAGGTCAGATTGGCGACACCTTCGAGTATGGAGTTTTGCGCTTCACCCAGTGATGTTTTTTTATCAAAGTACACATCTACGCGCCCGATCTGATTCGCCGAGCTGGAGAAAATCCCCCGTGTCCAGTAATCGGCGAGACCATGAGAGAGGGCTTGGTTCCGGCGAGTGGCCATGTCCACCGGTTGTAAAATAGCGCCGCGCGAGTAGGCCGCTTTGAGGAACGAGCTGGGTAGTTGCGGCGCCACCACATCTAGCAGGCGGCCCTCATCAATGAGGGAGATACAGAAGACGGAGCCAGGAACCTGCTGTTCGGCTACCGAAACGAGAGCTCGCAGGATCTTCAGAAGGGGCTCATTGCGTCCCGCCATCTCGAGGATATGCCCGCGATCCCGTTCGAGCTGTTCGGCCCGGCTTTGGAGGATGAGGAGCTTTCGCTGTTTTCGGCGGCTCCAGATCAGCGCGGCGACAAACAGAGTGGCAGTGACGGCCAATGCACAAAGTTCTGTGACCGCTTCCGTTAAGCCTGCACGTATGGTCGCTTCCTGTCGAATAGAGAAATCATCGAGACTTTTTTGAAGCGCTTGGATACTGGCAAAGGAGCGTTCAAACGCCGCGCGAGTGGGCCCTTCCTCCAGTGCACGCGCTTCCGTAATCTTTTCATCCAGGGCCAGGGATATGACGCGTTCTCGCAGGTCCATGTAGGATTGCCAGTTGTCGCGCAAGGCAACAATCTTTGCCCGGTTGCGGCCAGATGGATTTAGGTCCATCAACTCTTGGGAATGTCTTGCGATGACGGCTTCCACGGCACGGGCCTGCGCGCTACGACTTCGCCGTCCGAGGGCGTTCTCCGCCGCCAGGACTTCGAGCAACGTTCGGCGCCTCTCCTGAGCTTCGTACTGGATGCCGCTCAGCGCTTTGGTCCCCACGGTTCCTACGGAAACCAATGCCCGAACGGCCGTCAGAGCCCGGTAAAGGCTTACTCCGGCTCCCGCCACTCCCGCTGCGGCGCAGAGCCCGAGTAGAGCCAATGTGACGTCCCTGAGAAGCCCTTTCATGCTCTAGCCAGATGTAGTGAGCCGTGAGGGTACTCCTCGGTTTTTCCGTGCACTCCACGCCGGCGAATGTGGCCGACGACGACCGCTTGCTCGACGCCCATGTCGACCCCGGATAGCACCCGAGGGATCGCCGGGCTATCTACCAGCGAGCGGGGACTCAATCGTTTCTCCATGTGCCTCTATCGTGAATATGATGTCAGGACATTAGTACCGAAGACCTTAAGGCTTTATCTGCTTGGCAACCTTTGCGATGCGGCGTTGGGAACGATGGGTTGTCACAGAACATTTTTCATAGTACGGTGCGGTCGGTAGTACTAGCAGGTTGGCGGGCTATCCTTGCCCCGGCAGCGTGCAACTAAACATCTAAAACTATTCGCAAACTGTAACATTGGAAGCTGCGTTACGGCCAAATGTACAGACTGCGGATTTGAAACAGAGTCCGTAGGCCCACGTGGTATTTTCTTACCCCTCTTGGGCGGTCTGCTTTAGATGCTCTGCTCTGCATGGCATGCCACCGGGGGCAGACCACCGTAATACTACGGCCTAGAGATCTAGGCAGTAAACAGTGGCGGTTGCAAAGTCCAGGATGCGACTAACACGCTAAACGCGTGGATCGTCGTTGGTCGGGTAAGGTAGCTCCATTACGCGTTTTTCGCGTATTGTCCTGATCGCTGGGAAGCCAACAAGCGAGCGCTGCCGCCAGCAGCGCGCTATCGTGGGCAGGTTCACTCCCGTCTGCAACCCGTACTTGTTCTCGATCGGCGCCGCCGGATAGCTTCCGTATGCGCCGTCATCCAACCACTCCTTGATCGAGTTCATGTAGCATTGGAACCTGGGAGGCGTGAAGATGCGGAATTACTGGCTGCTCACTATCGTGTCAATCCTTACAGCTGGGGCTGATGCGCAATGGTTGAATTTTCCGACTCCCGGGATTCCGCGGACGAAGGACGGCAAGCCCAACCTGTCGGCTCCGACCCCGCACGCGCCGGATGGCAAGCCGGACCTTTCCGGCGTGTGGATGCACGAGACGACGACGGTCGCTGATGTAAGGCGCATCTTTGGAACCCGCTTCGATGGAGAGATTGCGGGGTCGCTGCCGGGCATGGAGATTGGCACGCAACACAAGTACGCCTTCAGTATCCTGGTTGACTTCAAGTCCGAGGAGGAAGCCATGCGACCGGAAGCAATGGAACTTTACCGGAAGCGGCTGGCGGAGTATGACCCCTCGCGTGTTTGCGATGGAAGCCTTGGCATCCCACTCGCCAGTCTGCTTTCGGAGCCGATCAAGATTGTCCAGACACCGCGCCTGACAATGGTGCTGTACGAGATCGACAACATGCATCGCCAAATTTTTGCAGACGGTCGAGCGCTTCTCAAAGAAGTCAACCTGCCGGCCTATCTGGGCTATTCGGTGGGACATTGGGAGCGCGACACATTTGTGGTGGAAACCAGCGGGTTTAACGATAAGACTGTGCTGGACATGATGGGCCATTTTCACAGCGATGCTCTGCGCGTGACGGAGCGTTTCCGGCGCCGTGACTTCGGGCACATGGAGATTGAAATGACCTTGGACGATCCCAGGACCTACACGCGGCCATTCACAATCAAGGTCCCGTTCGAACTTTTGGCTGACCAGGACATTTTCGAAATGAACTGCAATGAAAACGAGAAGGACCGCCCACACTTGGTCAAGTAACCGTTGTCTGAAATTCGACTTTTCGTCACGTGGATTCGAAACTCAGAGCTTTGAAACTGATAGTCCCATAGCTCCCCGGATGGTCCGGCATCCGTCAGTTATCTTGAAGGTGGTTCTGGCAGGATCGAAGCGTCGGATAGCTACTGGATGCCCGTAACACAGGAATTGGGCGGCCAACAGATGCCTGCACCGGTCAATTTCTAGCCTCCCGACGTTGCGCCCGACTGGACCGCAAACACTTCCGTGTCCCCACGCTAACGGTCGCAGAGACGTGCATGCCGGCAGTTTGCTGATTTCCACTTGGGCTTTATTCGAACACCCGTACCGGTGCTGGAGGAGGTCGCTTCCTCTACTAATTTCGGCTTCGCGCAATTCGACTTCTCGCCGGTGAACGGCACGTTGGTATACCGGAGCGGTGGACCATCCGGAGGAGAACTCAGGACCATCCAATGGTTGGATAACCGAGGCAAGATTCAAGCACTTTTGAGCAAGCCCGACACTTACTTATCTCCGCACATTTCGCCGGACGGTCAGCGGATAGCGCTGAGTATCATCGGCGACATTTTTGTCTACGATTTGCAGCGCGATAATCTAACGCGTCTGACGTTCGATGGATTCAGCTATGGACCGCTCTGGTATCCAGACGGACGCTACATCATGTTTCATAGCCCAGAAGGCATGTCTTGGACGCGCTCCGATGGAGCGTCCAAGCCGAAACCATTGACACAGAGCAGCCAGGATCAAACTGCGTGGTCGTTTACCCGAGACGGTAAGAACCTGGTTTTTCAGCAAATGAATGCCAAGAATGACTGGGACCTCTGGACTGTGCCGGTAGCAAGCGATAGTGCGGGATTGCGGGCCGGCAAGGCTCATCCGTTCTTGCAGACCTCATCCAACGAACGTGAGCCTTCATTCTCTCCGGACGGGCGGTGGCTGGCCTACGCTTCTGACGAATCGGGAATCCACCAAGTTTACGTTCGGGCCGTTCCAGATAACGGAAGCAAGTTCCAAGTGTCAAATGACGGAGGGCTATATCCTGTTTGGTCACGCGATGGCCGCGATTTGTTCTTCCTAACCGAAGATAACGCGATGATCATGGTGGCAGCCTACACGGCAAACGGCGATTCGTTCATTCCCAACAAGCCGCGATTGTGGTCTGAGAAACCGCTCGCCAACACTGGATTTCTTGGCCCTAACTACGATGTAGCGCCGGATGGCAAACGTATAGTCGCGCTCATGCCAGCGGAGGCCACGCCGGGGGGCAAGCAGTCCCAAAACCAAGTGACTTTCTTGCTGAATTTCGCGGACGAGTTGCGGCGGCGAGTACCCTCGGGCAAATAGCACAATTGGGCGCCGCCCTGCAATTGTCAATAAAGTCCCGTTCTGGAATGGGTTGACGGGATAGCGGATGTCCGGAAGTTATTGACCGTTGGCGCATTTCACTGCCCGATCAACAACATTATCAGGTCGCGTCCGCACGAGTTCCTACATCCGGCTGAGCCTGAACAATAAGGTCTGCCGGGACCACGCCGGACCGTTCGACCCGGCGCAGATCCGATGGTGCCGTAAATGGCAACCCATCCATGAAAGGTTCAGTTTCCTTCTGCTTTAATATTCGGACCGCAGACGGAACCTTGATAAATCACATCGAAGGTTCCGCCGCCCGAACTGTTAAAGACTGCCTTTCCAACAAGCGTGATCGTGCCGGTAGCTCCTGCGTATTTGCCCGACCCCCCGGTGATCGTGAGGGTCGCGTTTTCCGTCAATTCGTTCGAAGAGCCTGGGACGGGAGTCAGCGTTACCGCTCCAGTGGCAGTTAATACATCGCCCCCGTTGGTCACGAATACATCGGATGAGGTCGCCTGGAGCCCGTCAGGTGAGAGGCTGGTGACGACCGCCGAACTGGCGCCGTTCAGCACGCCATTCACGATACCCAACGTCCTGCCGAAGGGATCGTTTGGTGAAGGAATGATGGTCTCCACATCGCTGCCACGGACGTGCTTACAGTCCGCCCGTGCTTCGATTCCCGTGCCGAGCAGCGCCAGGCAAAGCGCCAATGCTATGGTCGTATTTCTTTTCATAAGGTCTTTCCCTCTTTCTGTTGAGCCTGTCCGGCTCATCTGCAACAAATAAGGAATCGCGGGCCCGGAGGTTACAGCCACTGGGCGAAAGGCATAAGATAGCGGTTGCACATCCGGCCCAAAATGCCAAACTGCCCTCGGTGCGAAGCCGAATTGCATCCCGATGGTCCCGCAGGACTATGCCCCGCGTGTCTGATGCAGGGCGCGTTCGATAGTTCGGTAGGTGCCAACGAATCCAGGACTCAGACCATCGATACAGGGGCAAAGGCGACGAGTGATGACGACTTCGGCCGTTATCACATCCTCCGACCTGTAGGCGAAGGGGGTATGGGCACCGTGTACCTGGCCGAGCAGCGCGCGCCGATTCGCCGCTGGGTAGCTCTCAAGGTAGTGAAACTGGGCATGGATACCGTCCAGGTACTGGCACGCTTTACTAATGAGCGGCAGGCGCTGGCGATGATGGACCATCCAAACATCGCCCAAATCTTCGACGCAGGCGCCACGCCAAAGGGCCGGCCTTACTTCGTAATGGAGTACATCGAAGGCGTGCCCATCACGCAGTACTGCGATGGCAAGCGGATGACAATCCGTCAACGGCTGGAACTGTTCCTTGTAGTGTGCCGCGCCGTTCAACACGCGCACCACAAAGGCGTGATTCACCGCGATCTGAAGCCATCGAATGTGCTGGTGATGGAACGAGATGGCGCCCCGGTCCCTAAAGTGATCGATTTCGGTATTGCGAAAGCTACTGACCAGTGGGCGGTGGAGAACACGCTGCTAACGCAATTTGGTCAGATGGTCGGCACGCCGGAGTACGCAAGTCCGGAGCAGGCCGAGGTGATGACGGGAGATGTCGATGAGCGCTCCGATCTCTATTCGCTCGGGGTCGTGTTATATGAGTTGCTGAGCGGCACTGTTCCTTTCGACTCGGCCAGTATGCGGCAGGCGGGCTTAGCCGAGATGCTGCGGATCATCCGCGAAGACGAAGCTCCGCCGTTTTCTCGAAAACTGGCCGCAATGAGTGAAGCGGCAGCCGATATCGCCGGGCGGCGGCAGACCAGCTTGGCATCCCTTCGCCGCCTCCTGGACGGTGACCTCAACTGGATCACTGCCAAGGCTCTTGAAAAGGCGCGGGAGCGTCGGTATGCTTCGGTGGCCGAATTTGCGGCCGATATTCAGAGGCATCTTGAGCACCGGCCGGTGCTGGCGTCGCCGCCAAGTGGTCTGAACCGGGTACGCAAGTTTCTTCGCAGGCACAGCCCGGCCGTTTTCGGCACAGCGGCTGGGGTGAAGGACCGACCGCCTGCACAGCCCGATTCTCCGCCGAGGCCCAAGCCGACAAACAAGGCAGCGATTGTTCTCGGAGATTTTGCGAACAGCACCGGCGATTCGGCGTTCGATGGAACGCTGCGCCAGATGATGGCGGTTGAGTTAAGGAAGTCTCCCTACCTAAGCGTGCTTCCGGATGCGCGGATGAGCGAGACACTGCGTTTGATGGTCCGGACTCCGGATGCGAAACTCACACCGGACATTGCGTCCGAAATCTGTGAGCGGACGGGCAGCGCAGCGGTCGTGGAGGGCTCGATTTCGCGTCTTGGCAGTCAGTATGTGGTGGGCGTACTCGTAAGGAATTGCCGAAGCGGAGACATCCTGGACGAAGAGCAGGCGGCGACAGCTAAAAAGGAGGACGTCTTCAAGGCGCTAGGCCAAATGGCAAACCGTTTCGGGATCCGGGCCGGTGAACTGTTGCCAAAAGCGGAGAAGGAGCCCAGTCTGCCGGCCGAGGTGACGACGCCTTCGCTCGAGGCCTGGAGGTCCTACAGCGCGGCGATGAAGGAACTCCAGGCGAAAGCACAGTCCGCGGAAACCGTCTCACTCCTCAAGCGTGCCATCGAGATCGACCCGAAATTCGCGATGGCTTATGCCAACCTCGGCCGTTTGTATGCCGACCTCGGAGCGACCGAACCCGCGGCGGAAAATGTATCCAAGGGTTACAAGCTGCGGGATGGTGTCAGCGATTGGGAAGATTATTACATCACTTTCACCTACCACCGGCAGTTGACCAGAAACCTGGAACTCTGTCGACAGACGTTAGAAGCGTGGGGGCGAAAATATCCCACGAACCTGTATCCCCACGGATTCTTATCGGGCTTCACATCGCCCGGGACTGGCCATCATGAGAGAGCCGTGGAAGAAGGTCAAAAGGCGATCGAACTTAATCCGCATTTCGCCATTGGTTATGAAAATGTGGCTTTTGCCTATCTTTATCTGAACCGCCTGCCAGAGGCTGAGGCACTCCTTCGCCAGGCATCGAAACGGAAGATCGAAGTCGTTCAGTTCTCACTCGTCCGGTACTTCATCGCATTTCTGAGGGGCGACGGAGCGGGATTGGAAGGTGAAATGACCCATCGACGCGTCAGACTGGAAGCCCAGGGCTCGTTCGAGCACCAGGAAGCTTTAACGTTGGCGTATCACGGGCGTCTGCAGGAAGCGAATCGGCTATCGGCGCGCGCAGTAACGCTAGCTCGCCAGGGAGGCTTGATGGGGCGGGCGGCGATGTTTCAAGGAACTCGGGCGGTGTGGAACGCGTGGTTTGGGATGCGGGCGGAGGCGCGAAGCAGCGCGGCAGGAGTGTTGTCGTTGTTCCGGAGCCGAGATTCCGACTATGGACCTGCGTTTGCGCTTGCGCTCCTGGGCGATTCCGAAAAAGCCCACGAGATCGCGTCGGACCTCGAAAGGGACTACCCGGAGGATACGTCTGTCCAATTCAGTTACCTGCCTGCGTTGCGGGGACTTGACGCTCTCAACAAACTCAACGGGAGTGCTCCGGCGCAAGCGCTCGAAATGACGCAAGTGGCAACTCCGTACGAACTCGCCGTCCCGGGCACCGCGTACTTCACTGGGGCTTCCTTCTTCGGAGCCCTCTATCCGGCCTACGTGCGGGGCCTTGCTCATTCCCGGATGGGTCGTTACGACGAGGCAGTGGCGGAGTTTCAGAAAATTCTGGATCATTGGGGGATGATGTTGAGCGATCCGATGGGACCGATGGCGCGCCTGCAACTGGCGAGAGCATTGTCGGCCTCCGGGGATCGCGTGAAATCAGCCGCCGTGTATCAGGATCTGCTGGCTCTCTGGGAGGATGCAGATGCAGGCATTCCGGTAGTGCAGGAAGCCAGGGCTGAGTTGGCCAAATTATCCTAATTGCGCGTGACTTTGCCATCGCGTAACTTTGCCCCGCGGATTCCTTATCTTGAAGTAGCCGAATGCGCGGGAGGTTACGACTATGACGAAGGGCCAGACCATGCACACGCTGCCGGGGCCATCCCGGTTTCCCACGACACGGTGGACGCTGGTGGTGGCGGCCGGTGATCCGCGGCGCAAGGAAGCCCGGTCTGCTCTGGCGGATTTGTGTGAGAAGTACTGGTATCCGCTATATGCTTATCTGCGGCGACGCGGTTATCCGGCCGTGGAGGCGGAGGATCTCACGCAGGCATTTTTCGTGAGAGTGCTGGAAGGCCGATATCTTGATCGCGTTGACCCGGAAAAGGGCCGATTCCGGTCCTTTATATTGACTTCGTTGAAATTCTTTGTCGCCGACGAAGGAGACCGCCAACGGGCGCTCAAACGCGGCGGCGGAGCGGTGGTGCCATTCGAATTCTCGTCAGGCGAAGAACGCTACCAACGCGAGCCTGCGCACGACGAGACGCCGGAGCGAATCTTCGAACGGCGCTGGGCGCTTTCGCTGCTCGACCGAGTGGTTGAGAGATTGAGGATTGAGTTCGTGCAACACGGCCGCCCGGAACATTTCGAGCGGTTGAAGGTACTCCTTCTTGGGCAGTCCGACACGCCTTATGCCGATCTGGCAAGCGAAATGAACACGTCAGAAGGAGCACTCAAGGTCGCCATCCACAGGCTTCGCAAGCGGTATCGCGAACTCTTTCGCCAGGAGATCGCCGATACTGTTGCCGATCCCGCTGAGGTCGAGGCCGAAATGCGTTTCCTCGCGGACGTACTTTCGAGGAAGTAGCCAGCGACCGCGTCGCTAATGTTTGCCGGGATAGCGCCTGACTTGTCGCGCCGTATCCAGGCACAACCAGCATTTAATCGGATTGTCTCGACGCGGTGGAACAGGGCCCTCTGGGCTAGTCGCAACTACTCAACGAGGGCGAGCTTTCTTTGACGATGTCGCGATACTTCCGATTCGTCCTGACAGGCAACCTACCGCGGTGCCGCGGCGTTCTGTCTTGCAGCTGCGGCAGCTGCTTGTGGAGTCACATCGGGACCGATCAATGCCGGATTCATCATCGCCTCGATCAGCTTCTCCGAAGCGCCCGCGGCCTCCAACTCTCCCCGGTCAGCACCGGTCAGGTTGAGCGGCCTATTCCGCTGCTTCAGCATCAGCATGATCCGAATTTCCGGGAACTTGGCCTTCAGAAGGCTAATGACGTTGTTTACCAGTGGATCGCGCACCGGTGCGGCCGCAGGCGCCGGCGCTGCAGGCACTCGAGGCGGCGCAATCGATGCGGCGTCTCGAGGGTTCGATGAAGGTCTCGTCCTCGCCCCGATAATCGGAGTCGCACCTTGGGAAGGAGTCGGTGGGGCGCTCTGCACTGAACCCCGACGAATAGTCGCTTCGCGCGCCCCTTCCACTCGCGCCACCTCGGCTTGATTCTCCGTAACCGGCGCCGCGGCCACGGCGGAAGGCGCCGGGGAAAGCGTCATCCACTCCGGCGACGATTCTTTGAAGTTCGTCAACGCGTTGGCATCCAGGAGCTTCAAATTATTCCGGATCTGGAAGCGCACTCCCGCTCCATCCTTCCAGTCAGTAACGTTCCCATAAACTTCAACGACGGCCCCGGCCAGCGTGGTAACGCCCTTTGGAAGAATCTCGTCAAGAATCTCGGAGTTTGGCGTGTATGCGGTGAACTTGTCGTTCTTGGATTCCTTGAAATGAATCGTTGCGTAGGGCGGGAACTTTCCCTTGTCGATCTCTACTCGCGAAACCGTGCCGCGCACGTCTACTGTTTTTCCGTTCCAACGCGGATCATACGAACTCACCAGAAACTGTCCCGAATCCGGAAGCGGCGTTTTTGGATCTTGCAGCAGTGTAGTGAACCAGTAGATCGCCCCCTTCGCCTGCGGATCGCCGCGAATCCCCCCTGCGCCGTCCTTCGGCAGGTCCTTGATCCGCCCGGCGGCGGCGACAATGGCGGGCTCTCCGAACCTGGCCAACAGTTGTCCGTAGGTGGCTGCAGCCTTGTCCCATTGTTCCTTGGAGCTGAGTGTGTTGACGACCTGGCTTCCCATCAGGCCGTATTGATCTAGGCACAGCGCCAGTGCGTAGTTGTGCGGCGTGGCGTTCGTGAGTTGTGTCAGAAACAACATGTACGGATTCGGCGAAGGTTGCGACTGATAGGTCCCGATCAATACTTCCGCGCGCTGCGCCAATCCGCCTACTGAATTCTTCGGCGCAGCGAGCGTCTTCGCGGCTGCGGCGAGCACTTCCTTCTCGCCGAAATTCTTCACGAATAAATTGTAGAGGTCCATGCTGGCGCCCCTGGGATCCGGAAGGTCCTTCGGTTTCCCCTTGGCGAGCGACTCACTCACGCCGGTTTCCATCTGGTTCACGATGTAGACCTGCGGCGTGAGGTACTTTTGAATATCCAGTCCGCTCGCCAGAAATTCCGCCCAGTTTCTGGCGTCCTCATATGCTTTGCGCCAATTCGACTGGTCCGTAGCGTACGTCGCCAAGATCGCCGGGGCGTTGGTAAACGCGCCGTCCTGTACCCGTCCTTGCGACCTCCTTAGCGCGTTCACCCATTCCCCGAACAACCGGAACGCCAAGGGCCGGATTCCGCCATCCACATTTCTAGGGAAATTCTTGAGATTGTCGAAGTCCAGCGTCATCAGGTTCGCTACTTGCACCGTTGGGTCGTTCATTCCCAGCGGGAGTGCAAACGTTAAGTAGTTGAAGTCTTTTTCTGCGAGCTTCAGGAGAAAAATGGACTCCGCCTCTTTAACCCCCGAGCCGTCGGGAAAGACCTTCCAATACGCCCGGCGCGCACCTTCAACCGCGGAGGTCAATTCCGCGCTCGCCTTCTGGAAATCTCGTGAGGCGTCGATCGCCTTACTGACTTGGCTCGCGATCGTAGGACAGGGAGGCAGCAGCGAGGGCCTCAGCGGGTACTGATTGCACTGCCCGAAACAGATCCCCGCGGCGGGGAGGAGAACCAGCGGAATCCACAGAACGATTTTCATTTCTTTCTTCCCTCAGCTTACTTTTTAGGAGCTTTGCACGACGGAGCGGCGGCCTTCCGGCGCGCCAGTTCCTCTGGCCCTGGATCGAGCGGTCCGAATCCGGTCAGCGGAATCCAGTGATGCACATACATCTCCGGCGCCTTGCCTTGATTGGTGCGCGCAAAACTCCAGTAGATGGTCGCCCCTCCGAGATTCACGGCTTTGATCTGCATTGTCGGCAGCGGGACCGACAAACCCAAATGCGTCACACTCGCGTTCACGGTGGGCTGATAGAAAATTCCCTTGCAATCGCCGGTGCATTCCAACACGTAGCGCTCCGTGATGCCGACATGGTCCGTCGCGGTCCCCTTCATGCTGCTGGGGTCCCACGCGACCCGCACGGAGTCCGAGCAAGCCCAGTTCTCTTTATCGAATGCGGCGCTTTCTTCGTCGATCGGATCGCCGTAGTGCATGGTCGCCGGCGGATCGTACCAAGACGTCACCAGGTATTCGAATAGCGGTTTCGCCGGGTTCGGCAGCAGGTCGTTCGTGACGTTCGATGGCGTGACGCGCATTTCCGGCCTTCTCCGGTCCAGCGCCGCCGTCGCCGGAGACGTCTCCTGCGGTATCGGCGGCAGCGATTTTCCCGCCGCCGCAAATTGCACCAGGTCGCATTTGTCGCTGAGCATCTTGGCCGTGATCTGGCGGGACGCGAAGTCATACTTACCTTCTATCCCGATCATCTCTAGCCCCGGCGGATGCTGGCTCGTGCTCCACTGCTGCGGGATCAGGCGAAACTGTCCGGTCTTGCGATCGTATGGGCCGGTCAGCTTATATGCGGCTGAGTCGCTTTGCGTGAGCGAGCGGTGAATCAGAAGGTTTACGACCCCGCCAACTCCGGCAGCAGGGTCATCCATACCGAGAGGTCCGGTGATCGGATTTACACGGAGTGTAAGGTCGATCCAATTTCCGGAACAGTGATACCGTCCCGAAAAAGTGTTGAAGAACTGAAACGCGGGATCCTGCGCCTGCGCGCTACCTGCGTCCAAAAGAGCCACCCACCCCACGATCACAAGGAGATTCCTCATACGCCCCCCTGAGTAGTAAATAGTATTATCCTGCTGAGGCTATCATTCGGATTCATGATATCGCGACTGCCACTTATCGTGCATGGAAAAACCTGCGCCTGTGCCAATACACATTTGACCCCACTAAGCATCGCTTTCCGGCGATTTAACGGTCTACTTGTTCCGCGAAATCGATCTCAGTACGGATTCGATTTAAATGCACATGCGGCAGCGTTTCAAAGGGTCCTCGTGGACCCACTCTGCTATTCCCGATTTTGAGGCCATTGTGATCCTGCGATCCAGCGCCAGGGGCGACCCAATGCCACGTTTGCCACTTGACTCAATACGTCAATGCTTGTGGTGAGTTGTCGGGATAGGGGACGTATGGTCGCGCATCCTTCCGCTAATTTTTCGAAAGAATTGCTTCCGAGTGCGCCGTCATCCAGACTATCGCCCATCCGATCCAACAATGTAAGCCAGAGGTTGCTCTGCGGCGTATCGTTGTTCGGATAAACAATGTGGCGGCCCGGCTTCAGACTGCCATCCCCGCGGCCCAGCACTACACAAGGCAGGTTGTAATGCAGGTGCTGGTTGGGGTCGCTCATGCTGCTTCCATAAACCACCATGGAGTGATCCAGCAGGGTTCCATCACCTTCCTGAATCGACTTGAGTTTCCCGACCAGGTAAGCGAACTGCTCCATATGATGACATTCGATCTTGGTGGCCTTCTCGATCAGCTCCGCTCTGCCACGATGGTGCGTCAGCGGGTGATGCGCATCGGCGAAGCCAAGTTCAGGATAGGATCGCGTGCTGGCTTCTTTGGCGTACAGCAATGTTGCTACACGCGTGATATCTGCTTGCAGCGCCACGGTCAGCAGATCGTTGTTGAGCGTTGCGTGTTCGACGAAGCTAGTCGGTACTCCCGTGGGTTTTTCCGTTTCCGGCGTCAACTCCCGGTTTTCGACTTCCACGCGCGCGATCCGCTTCTCAATCTCTCGAAGTGAAGTGAGATATTCGTCGATCTTGCGGCGATCCGCTGCGCCAAGCGTCCCCATGAGCTGCCGGGTATCCTCGGCGATGAAATCCAGCATGCTCTGCCGGTTCTGCTGTAGCCGCTCGCGCACCTTGGGATCAGGATCGGTGTCCAGCGTCCCGTACAACCGCTCGAATACTAATCGCGGATTCGTTTCCGGAGGCACCGGGGTGGTAGCGTTCCGGAAAGACATGTTGTTCATGTAGGCGCAACTGTAGCCTCCATCGCAGGCGCCCACCGCGCGCGTGGCTTCGCAACCCAGTTCCAGAGATGGCAACCGCGTCTGCGAGCTCACCGCCTGAGCTGCGATTTGATCTACCGAAATACCCAGTTCGATGGCAGCCAGGTCGCTCACTCGCTTGGGCGCGATTCCGGTCAGGTAGGTTGCGCTGGCGCGGGCGTGGTCACCGCCAGTGCCTTCTCCATTACGGTGATGCAGTCCGGTGAGCACCAGCATGTCTTCGCGGAAAGGCTTGAGCAGCTTGAGAATGCGCGTGATCTCGAAATTCCTGCCCACGCCGGTGGGCGTCCAGTCTCTCATCATCATGCCGTTCGGCACATAGCCGAAGATCAGCCGCACCGGAGTCTTGCGATCAGCCGGAGCAGCAAATGCGGGGACCATCGCATCCAGCCAAGGCAGCGCAACAGCGGCGCCCAGCCCCCTCAAGAATGTTCTTCTGTGCAGATGCCTGCGCGTCACGATCATTTTGCCACCCCTTCCCGCTGCATCTGAAATGGAGCGCTGCCGACAACCCCTAGCAACAAGCTGGAGAACTTGTAATTGTCCGTAGCCATGCGGGCAACAATCTGTTTCACCGCCGGCTGATCGGTGCGGTCCAGGCCCCGGCCTAGAGCGTACGTCAGCAGCTTCTCAGCCAAGCCCTCCGCGAAGGTGTCCTTTTGCTGTCTTAGGACGATCTTCAATTCGTCCGCACCGCGAAATGCTTTGCCGTCGGGAAGCACGCCCGACGGATCAATCGGGAACTTTCCATCCAGAGTCCGCCATGCACCGACGGCGTCGAAGTTTTCAAAACCGAAACCGAGGGGATCCATTCGCGCGTGACAGGAGGCGCATACGGCGTTCTTCCGGTGCTGTTCCAACTGCTGGCGGAGCGATGCTGAAGAGCCGACGGCATCTTCGTCCAGGCTAGGTACGTTTGCAGGCGGCGGCGGTGGGGGAGAGTTCAAGATGTTATCGAGAATCCACTTCCCACGCAGCACGGGCGAGGTGCGGTTCCCGTACGACGAAACTTCGAGCACGCTGGCTTGCGTGAGGATTCCGCTGCGTCCCGTCCCTGATAGATCCACTTTCCGGAACTCTGACCCTTGAACGCCGGGAATTCGATAGTGCCGCGCAAGCCTCTCATTTAGAAATGAGTACGGTCCGTCGATGAAATCCAGGATGCTGCGGTCCTCCCGCATGACGTACTGAAAGAACAATTCTGTTTCCTTCAACATCGATGCACGCAGATACTCATCGAAATCGGGAAAGCGCTCACGGTCCGGTTGCGCCGATTCCAGACGCCGGATCTCCAGCCACTGGCCCGCGAAGTTCTCTACCAGCGCCCACGCTTTGGGATCGGCCAGCATGCGCCGCGCCTGCGCATTGAGCACTTCGGGGTTGCGCAGCGTCCCTTTTTCGGCGGTGCGCAACAATTCCTCGTCCGGCATGCTGCTCCACAAAAAGTAAGACAGCTTGGACGCCAGCGCATACTGGTCGGCGGAGGGACCCTCGATCCGGAACAAGAAGTTGGGCGATGCCAGCATGGTGGCTATCGCCAGCGAGATTCCTTCCTCGAAAGATCCGCCGCGCTTTTGAGCCCCATCTGAAACTGCCACGAGCCGATCAACTTTTTCCGGGCTAACCGGACCTCGGAAGGCCTGGTACGCCAGATTGGCGATGATCTTACGTTGACACGACGGCAGGTGATGGCCGTCGCGATGACCGCAGCTGTAAATCTTCCGCCGGCTTTCCGGCGAAGGGCCCTCCTTAAACTCATAGGGACCAATGATGTCCACTTCGTGCACGGACAGGCCATTAAACGTCGGAGTGCGCGCAGCGGCGTCTTTTGCGCTTTGGATCGCTTCGTTCCTCCTGGCGATTCTCTCCGGCGTGGTGGGGTTGGCATTTCCATCGTTAGGATCCTCCAGCGCCTTGAGCGCCGCCGCCAGACACCGCGGACCTCCTACCGGACCAAGCCTGCAAGGGTCAAAGGCTCTCTGGGATGGATTCGGCCCTCGGAACAATGCGGGAAGACCATCAAACTGATTCGGAAATGCAGCCACCAGTTCGTGCGGGCCGGCCGCGATCTTCATGCGAACGTCCCAGTGATCAGGACGGCGCTCGAACCCTGACTGTTCCACATCAATGTCGACCTGAAAGGTCTTGACCAGTTTGCCGTCCAGCCAAAAAGTCATTTGTCCGGGCTCCGACCCAATCGGCCGAAAACCCGCACCGGCGATGCGAATCAGATATGTGCCATCCGCCGGAAAGTTATGCGTCTTGTGAAACGATCCCGGCTGCGACAGCCCAGACCGATCGTAATCGGTCATTGAGTAATACGCCGGGAAGGGAATCAAAGTGCGGTTGGTGGTCTCCATTCGCCTGGGCAACGGCGGCAGGTAAGCTGTGGTCAAGGTCTTCAGGTTGGGTCCGAAGACCGCCATGTGGCTGATGCGCTCGGCAGTCGCGACGTACTTCTCCATCAGCAGAGGAGACACCGAGAGCGCTTGCGCAATATTATCAAACCCGTACGCCGAATCATCCTGTGGAAAGTCATCCGCCGGGCGGACGTCCACGCCCAACAGGTCGCGCACAGTGTTGTTATATTCGACGCGATTCAGCCGTCGAGCCACAACGCGACGCGGATCGGCTTTGGCTTGGCGATCCAGATCGCTCTCGATCCAGGCTGTCACCACCTTTAGCTCCTCCGCGTTGGGACGCGGCGAGGCTTTCGGGGGCATCTCGCCAGCCTGCAATTTCTTGAGGATCTTTTCCGCTTCGTCCCGGTCCTGGAAGAAGAGGGAGGTGTTCTTGTAGGCCTCGAGATTCAGCCCTCCGCTGCTCAGCCGCGAGCTGTGGCAAGTGAAGCAGTTCTTGGCAAAAAATGGTTGAACGGATTTGGTAAAGGTAGCGTCCGCCGGCGCCCCTTGTCCAGCCGCGGAGTAGGCGGCCAATCCCAGCATCACAACCGCGGCGGCTGTTTCGGTGGCCAATTTTCCGGCCCGACTCAAGTATCCAAACAGTTCGCTCACGATGTGTTCCGAGAATAGTTTACACCTGCATGCCACGGCGGGGAATGGGCCGCGCTGCCGGGCGGCTCCGATCTGTCGGCAGTCACCGTTCGCCTCTCGTTGGACAATGCTCCCTTGCTCGGCAAATGCCGGTCCACTTGGGGAAGAGTCTTCAAATGGCCGGCGCCCGAAACAGAAAGCAATCAGTCACGCGCCGGGAGGTTTTCACCCGAAAATCTTAGTGAAGAATGGTCAGTGCCGCGGCAATAAAATAGCCAACACCGATCGCGGAAAGTACGCTCACAAGTAGCATCTTGGCTCCTTCCTGAAAGTGGTGGTCACCGCTTCCAGGCGACTAAAGGTGCTCGGGGGTACACCTGATCGGAGTGATTGTAGTATAGAATTTTCTCAAAGGAAAGTTTTTTTACTCTTTCGGGAGCCGAAAAGGAGTCTAAATGCGACTACTTAAAACAATCACACTGGTCATCGCGGGCTCGACGTTGTTTTCGGCGCTAAACGGCCAGAGCCGCATGCAGGTGTGGGCGCCCCTGCCGGTCGAGGCTAACCCCTGGATCGCGCCAAATAAACCTCTCACCAAGCTGTCCGAACTTCGCTCGAAGCATGCCGGCCAACCGAATTGGACGGAAACCGTGGTGAGCGATAACCTCTTTCACGCGGATTACATTTCGATGGCGCCCGGCGCAAGGACTCCGCGGCGGCTCCATCCGGACAATCGAGCATGGTGGATTGTTCAGAATGGCCAGATTCGCTTCAGCATCGAGGGCCAGGAGCCCTTCGTCGCCTCGAAGGGGTTTATGGTGCAGGTGCCCCATCGCCTGGTCTACAGTATGGAAACCGTCGGCGACGCGCCGTCGCTGCGGCTCGAAGTCACGGTCGCAAATTCCAACACCATGTATCCCATCGACGAGACGCCAGCTCCGCTACCCGGCGTGAAGTATATACGGGCGCAGGTTGCAACCGTGAAGGGATCGTATGACAAAGCGAACGTTCCATATATTGACTACAACTTAACCATCGCGGGGAACGCGAAACCAAAGCCGAATCAAGACCAATTTATCGGCGACCCACACGGAATCGCCAACATCATCCGCGGTGATCCGAAGAAGCAGTCGCCTGCGCAAGATTCGGATCTCGGCCATCTGCACGAGACCGGCCCCGAATTCTGGTTCATGCTGGAGGGTCAGACAGAGTTCAAGATAGGATCGGTGCCGACCTTCGTTGCGGACCAGGGAGACGTCGTATACGCGCCGGCCAAGACCTGGCATCGGATCCGATTCGTGGGCAATTCAATGTCGACGCGGTTGGCGATCGTCGGATATCCCAACTCGCATGTCTTCCAGCCCGCGGAGGAAGCGGCACATTGATATGTCAGTGAGCTGCTTCCGGCGTCCCCTCGATGCCTAACTCCGCTGCACGTGCCCGCATCGCTTGAATGCAAAACTCGATGTGCTGATCCAGGTCCACGCCTAGTTCCGCGGCGCCATTCACGATGTCATCGCGGCTGACCGAGCGCGCGAAGCCCTTGTCCTTGAGCTTTTTCCTGACGCTAGCCACGTCGACGGAGTGAATGCTGCGGGTCGGCTTAACGTAACTGACGGCGGTGAGAAAACCAGCCAGCTCGTCGCATGCGAATAGAGTTTTTTCGAGCGGCGAAACACGCGGCACTCCGCTGTAGTTGGCGTGCGACAAGATCGCCCGGCGGATCTCTTCAGGCACGCCGCGTTCCGCCAGAATCGGCTCGCCCTTCATCGGATGATCGGGCGCTTGTGGGTGGATCTCCCAATCGAAATCATGCAGCAGGGCCGTGAGACGCCACTTTGCTGTGTCCTCGCCGAACTTGGACGCGTAGGCTTCGACGCAAGCTTCGACGGCCAGCGCATGGCGGCGGAGGCTATCCGATTTCGTGAATTCGCAGACAATTTCCCAGGCTTGCTGGCGATCCATAAGGCAATTGATATCGTATCAAGCGTCAAACACGTGTTGATGCAACTTGAGATCCACACGCTTCCCGGCGAACGTCACACCTTCCATCCTTAGGCGAAGCTTTTGTTCCGCGGCTGATCGCCCCGCCAGCTTGATCTCCCCGCCGGCGCCGAGTACGCGTTGCCAGGGAAGTTCGCCTGGGATTGCTGTTTTCATAAAGCGGGCGACGGCGCGGTGATAGCGAGGCTATCCCGCGGCGGCAGCTATTTGGCCGTAGCTTGCTACTTTCCCCCGCGGGATCGAACGTATGGTTTCCGCAAATGCTTGTTCGCGGATTTCGGCGGATGGGCGGCGCGCCATTGTCCGGTGCTAGGTTCCCGCCTTCAACTTGATTTCCGCGGCGTCACCCTTTATCTCGATCTTCGTGCCGAAGGGTTTTGACAGGTCGGCCAGGCGCTGGAGTATGTAGCCCGCTCGCGCGCCGGTCGCCGGCGAGGGCAAGCCGCGCGTGTGAAGAAACTGGTTGTCGGCGTACTCGTTGTGGGTATCGGGTTGGCCCTCGCCTATTACGTTCATGGCGATGGGACGGAGAGAGATCGATTGCAGGCTCCTCCTTTGGAACTGGACGTAGGCCACCGCGCTCTCCCAACTCATTGGTTCATCGATGTAGGTCAGGGTCGGAACCAAATTGTAAATGAAATTACCCAGATCGTAAAAAATGGGCTTGGCGTGATAAATCTCGACTCCATGTAGAAGTGGCGCGCCATGCATTACGATGATGTCCGCGCCCGCATCCACCTCCGCATGCGTCCACTTCTTGAGCCAGTCATTCGGGGCGAGCCGCTCCGGCATCCCCTCGCTGAAAATCGTTCCGAACGAGTGATTCGCGAATACGTGGTTATGCTGGTAAACAATCACCAGGTCGGCGTGCTGGCGGGCGTCGCGGATGCTTTGCAGAATGCGTTGCGAATCATCCGGATTCGGCGTGTTTGCGGGAGCGCCGGGCAGGTCGGTAGTGGCCTCATTTGGCTTGCCGCCGGCTTCGACGCGAAGTTCATTCACACCTGGCCGCTCCGCCGTGGCGCTGCCACCGGGAACAATCAACCCCGACGCGCTTGCGATCAGGGCAATCGTGCCCTTCGGAGTATGCAGGTAGGCGGGCGCTGCCGCTTCGGCCAGATTGTTTCCGGTTCCGGCATGAACGATCTTGCGGCTGTCCGCCGCGCGGAGCGTGTTCTTGATGCCCTTCAATTTCAGATCGAAGGCGTGGTTGCCGGACAGCGACAATAAGTTAAAACCGAAAGTTGTCAGCGCATCGAGCGCTTCCGGCGGCGTGAGAAACCCGCGGCCCTCGTGGATTGTCTCGCCCTTTTCTGCGATGGCGGATTCCAGGTTCGTGAACACCACGTCGCCCTTAAGGAGTCCCTGGATTACCGGAACGGCCGCCGGAGCGGTGGCGCGGATATCGGAACGAATCATGGACTGTCCAGTCAAGGTAATGGTGATCGCAGGCGACGGCGGGGGCGGTGCAGCGCTGAGCACCGCGAGACCCGCGGGAATCGCCAAGGTCCGGACAATGTTCAGCATCACTTCGCGTCGGCCTGCGGTGACGTCGCGGGACCCATACCAACAATCTCGATCGTAAGCCCGTCGGCCTTAGATCCGTCGAAGTGCGTCTGATTCGCAATATCCCTGACGTAGCTGCCCGGCTTGAGCGGAACGGTGCTTTCAGGATCGAATTTGTTGCCTGTGCCAATCCACATCGTTCCCGCCAGGACCGTTATGATTCGATCATTCGGATGAGAGTGGGGCTGGCTCCAATTGTTGGGGCCTCGCTTGAGGAGCTGGACATATAAACCCGGCTTGGAAGGATCGCCAAACAGAATTGCCGATTGGCTGCCGCTTCCTGGGCGGCCTTTCCATTCAATCTGGTCTGACAATTTGTAGTCTCTCGAATTGCGATCGAGAGTAACGGCCTCGGCCCCGTAGACCGACATCAGCCTCATCATCTCGGGAGGAAGGAGGCCGGCTTGCGGCTTGGTGCTTGCCGAGGGGTTCGAAAGAGCTGCCAGAGCCAATACCCCCAACGCCAGCGCCAACCACCGAAGACCGTGTTTAGCCAGTTTGGACATTTTCACAAGCGTCTCCTTTGCGATAACCTGCACTACGCATCTTACCTCTCGCGCGTGCGCCAAAGCTTCATGGCAGCGCGAAAACGAAGAGGGCGTTCACTGGCTTGGGGGGACGGACATCGCGGGCGAGTGAGGCCGGGATAGAGGTGCCCCAACTCCCACCGCCAGTCCCCGCCGGGATCGCGACGTATTGCTTCCCCTTAGCCATATACGAAATGGGGAATCCCTGCGCTGACGTCAGCAAGCGCGTCTGCCAGAGAATCTTTCCCGTTGCGGCGTCGTATGCGAACAGGTGGCGATCCCAGTCGGCGCCGAAGGCCAGGCCGCCACCGGTAGTGAGGGCGGCGGTATTGAATGGAGTCGGCATGCGCTGGCGCCACAACACCTTGCCCGATTTGAGATCCAGGGCCAGGAACTCACCCAGATTCCCGCCTCCCGCCGGCAATTTGTAATCAATGCGCCGCACCGGACCGTTACCGCCCTTGCCCACGACTTTTTCCACGTCACCAAAAGTGCCTCGCTCGCATGTCAGCGACATGGGGATATACAGCGAATTCGTTTGCGGGCTGAAGGCCATCGCGCGCCAATCCTTGAATCCCGCCGTGCTGGGACAAAAATCAACTTCCACGCCGAGCTTGGGAATCTTTTCAGGCCGGTATGTAACGGTGCCGGACTCCGGCCCAACTTCAACCAGATTCTGGTATCCGAGATCAGTGGCGTGGACGAACTTGCCGGTGGTGCGGTCAATCTGCCAGAGGATGCCGAGCTTACCCATCTTGAAAAGCGACTTGCGGCCGTTCAAATCGATCAGCACGCTTTCGAAGACTTCGTCCATATCATGCGTTTCGCCGCGGAGGTGCTGATAGTACCAGCGCATCTTGCCGGTATCCGGATCAAGCGCCAGCGTGGAGTTGGTATAGAGAGCGTCGCCGTCCGTGCCGCGAGCCACGCGCGCCCACGGCTTGGCCTGGGCGGTCCCCCAATAGATGAGATTGGTTTCCGGATCATAACTGCCGGAGATCCATGCATCCCCGCCCGCGCGAAAATGCAACGGCAAGTCGCCCCAGCTTTCACCGCCCGGTTCCCCCGGACGGGCGATGGTGGAGGTCCGCCACAGTTCCTTGCCCGTAGCTGCGTCGTGCCCGGTGATGAAGCAGACGTCTTCTTTATAGCGGCTGCATCCGTTGATTCCGGCAATGACCTTCCCGCGCACCACGATGGGGCCGGAGGTGTAGCCATAACCTTCCTTGGAATCCGCCACCACCGTATCCCACACCAGTTTCCCGGTCCGCGCGTCCAGCGTGATCGGCGGTGTCCAGTTGGGGGCGCGACTTCATGCTCCTTAGGCTGGTACTCCCAGATCAGATCTCCGGTAGCGGCATCCAGCGCCTGTATAACTCCGTGTGGATTGGGTAAGTACATAACGCCGTCGTGAACCAGCGGCGTCGACTCCTGCGCCCCCTCTTCCATCGCCCACGACCACGCGAGTTGAAGCTTTTGGACGTTGTCGCGTTTGATCTGATCCAGCGGGCTGTAGCCCCAGGCGTTGTCGGTGCGCCTCCAGTTCAGCCAGTCGCCAGGCGCCGGATTGCGCAGCATGGTCTCGGTAACAGGGCGAAAATCCTTCACCTGCGCGAAGAGCCACAGGCTCCCCGATAGCACGGTGATGGATAGCGGCAAGGCGATGCGCAGTCTCATGGGTTGCTCCTGACCTACTCATGCTACGGCAAGGGCCGCATGACTGCCACCTCCCTGCGGAAGAGATTGGCAGCGGACGTTTCATTCGACATTGCCTTCGTCATGCCTTCACAAGTAGACTGGTGATGCAGGGGTTGGAAACAATCCAAGTAACCCCTGCCTGACTCCAAAGCAGCACCGAGTGTGGAGATTCCCTGTAAGCAGTCGTTGGGCCGGTAGCTCAGTTGGTAGAGCATCGCACTTTTAATGCGGTGGTCGCGGGTTCGAGTCCCGCCCGGCTCACCATCATTCTTGAGGGGCTGGCTCTACGCCAACAAGTGGGGCGGACCCAGAAACCAGACTGATTAACCACATAATACCTTGACGCGCAATCTGTAGTTTTCAAAGTTGCGGAAGCCAAAGGCTTGGCGATTGATGAGCTCCATTTTGTTGTGGAAGCCCTCGGTGATGCCGTTGTTGCGGGTGAAGCGCCACATGGCAACGATCTCGCTGGACCAAGCAGATTACCCAGCGGTCGTTCCGGCGGTTTCGTATTTGTTCAATGGGCGCGGCTAGGAACACCAAAAAGGCCGACGGGGCTAAAAAGGCCAACGGTGAAATCTCCTGAGAGTCCAAAGTGCGATTCCCAAGCAGAACAGAAGTCCGCCGAAGATAGCGAACCAGACGACCATAAAGCCCTGGCTGGTGTTCTGGCTGGTATCGGAGTAGTAGCCGCTATGAGTAGCGGTCGGAAAACTGAATCGAAAAAAGCAGAGGAAACGCCGTCCACAAGAGGTACAGCGAAGGATGTCACTACCAAGCATGAAGGCTAGGTCTTCACGCGCATCACGGGCTCTAGAGTGCACCATCCTCGACTGGCAGCGAGGGCAGCGGCGGTCAGTAGCAGATCCGCGCACAACAGCTTAATTTTACTCCTTGCGCTTTACGAACAAGTTAACATCTGTGCCGTGGGTCCGGTGTTTCTTCCTTACCTGAGCCTTCTTACCGATCACTGTAAAATTTAGTCACTTGCAGTCGTTTGTTCAATGACTTAAGGCCTGTGGCACACGAGTTGCATTTTGTCAGCCGGCGGTAAACTGCGAGGGCTCTTATGGCCGAGTGCCTTTATTGCAAAACCGAAACGGAGTTGTATTACGACGGTGTCCCGATCTGTCTCAAGTGCGAACGTGAATGCTATCCAGAGAAGCCGTTGTTCATCCAAACCCCGACCGACAAAACGCGCCCGGCGGATTCAGGGAAACACACAGACTGAACGTGCAAGGCAAGGAAGCGGGAAGGCAGCCGCTTATTTGGGCGGTTTTAATTGAGTTTGAGATTGTGGAATTTTGGTCGAAGGCTCCTTCGCAGCGTTCCCTGCGCCAGCGCTAGTGGCTATAGCTACTGCCTGTAAGGTAGTCGCCTTCAGGTCTTCTGGCACGATCCCGCGATCCAGATAATTACCCAAACGTTGGTATGCCCGCGCCATTTCTTTTCGGGCGGTGGATAACTCATTCGACGCATTCTTGATTCGCTGCACGCCATCCGGGTGAGGCAATTCGCTGGGAAACTGAAGCATAATCTCCTCGAACTTTCTGAAGGCTTCACCCTTCTTGGCCGTCGTTTCCAGCACTTCCTGGGTCAACTTCTCTCGAACTGAGCAAGTCGGGCAGAAGGGCACACCACTCTCGTGAAGTTTCGTCTCCGCTTTACAGCGAGCGCACCGCATGATAACAACTACCGGATATTTTTGAAACTACTCTCTCATTGTCTAAGTGTCAACTACCGCCTGGGAGTTAGGCGGCGCCGCCTCTCGCGAGGGTCCCGACGACTGACCAAATTAGGTCAAGATTCATCTAATCGCCATAGCTCAACCGCAAAACCCCAGCAATGTCTTCACGAGTAGTGGGCCTTAGATTGCAACTAAGGTCCCGCGCAGAGGGGGATACGATGAGTCTTGAACAACGTCTGTTGGCAATCGAGACGGCGAGGGTCCGCCACGCTTGGGCGAAGGCTCAAATCTTGGGCGATGGAGAAACGCTAGCACTCCTGAGGTATCTGAAAGAGTCCTTCGACGAGTTGGTATTGCTGAAGGCTAACGATCTGGAAATGGGATCGGCCTAGCTAACCCTCGCTTCCCGATCTGCGGTGAAGCGTGCCAGCAGGCTATCACCTAACAGACCACCGCAACCGCTGCCACCGACTCATGAGCCACCACCGTAGCGGGGCGGGTAGCCTAATTGTCTCATTTTGTGTAACCTTTCTCAACGTTTTGACCTCTATCTGAAAAGACAAACTGGAACGGAGGATACTCCAGTGCAAGGCTCCAGCCGCCGCGATGGTACCCGACGAAGATCGAGGATCTGCCAGGGGCTGGAGCCGCCTTTGAGGTAGTCGCGCGCAGGGTGTGCCATTCCAAATGTCCTCCCCTGTATCTTGCCCGAAACCGTCCGTTGCAGGGTACGCACCGAGTACCTATCAGACACGAAAACTCAATTTCGGCGGGTCTTCAGTGCATGACGTGTATTACGATTGCACCTAGAAGGCACTTTTGATGCGGTGGTCGGGGGGCGAGTCCCGCCCCGCTCAATCATTATTTTTTGTTTCTGAGGCATAGGTAACCCGATAGGCCCCCCCTGTGCAAATTTTGCTGACGCTGCATTTGCTTGGTTTTCAGCCACCTATGTCACGAATATACGATCAACCGCATCTCCCTAACGGAGGTGAGTTTTATGGCGGCGCTCACTATGAGGCACATTCAGTCACCGTGCGGGTCGACCGGTTCACGATGACAAGCGCCATGATAGTGGGCTTTAGCCGAAACTGAGGTGAGATCAGATGAAACTTGTCAATGTAACGCTATCCATCGCCGCGGGTTTAATTGGGGGGATCGCGGCGCCTTATTTGTTGCCTATCGCGCCGGTTCATGCTCAGGCGCAAGTTCAAGCCCCTAAAACCGTGGAAGCCGGTGCATTCAGGTTAGTCGATGCAGCAGGCCACCTGGCTGGGAGCTTAGCCATCACGCCGAACGGGAATGGGGTCATTACCATGTTCGATGCTAACGGTAAGGTGATTTTCACCAGTGACGAAAAACCGATCATAAAGCCGGCGGTCGGGCAGTAGTGTCGCCGGAAATCGGCCGCGCCACGCTAGTCCAATTCGGAACGCTTGAAAACTCGGCTTCACCGAGAAGGTAAATGATGAGACTAATTGTTCCTTTACTGTTGATCGCTGGGCTAGGTCAGGCGTCCGGCCAGGTTTCCAGTGCCATAGCAAAGTCTGATTTGGTCGAGCAACCTACGGCGGCCGGCTCTACCCTCAAGCATTTTGGCTCGATCGATGATGGTGTCTACAAGGGATCCAGGCCGAAGAGCGATGCCGATTATCGCTTCCTTCAATCTCTGCAAATCAAGTACATCGTGGACTTGCAGGTGATTCCCCTGCTAACGCGCCTTGAAAAGCGGAAGGCGAAAAAATACGGGATCACGGTGATTCCCGGCATCATGAACGCTTCTCCGATTTCACCATCGGAGAAGCATATCGATCAGATTCTAACCACCCTGCGAGACGGACGTCATCATCCAGTCTATTTCCATTGCAAATTTGGACGCGATCGGACAGCCATCATTGCCGCGCTCTACAAGATGTATTTTCTTGGAATGTCGCAACAAGAGGCTGACCAATATCTACATGACTCCGGTTATGCATTCAAGTTCGGCTGGCTTCGCAGCGGGCTGACAAGATATCTCAAGAACCATCCCACGCCGCCGGTTGCCCTGACTTCTGCGGCTTCCGAAAAATAGTTCGCAGAGCTGCGGATCTTTACTTCTTTAATCCGAAAGCGTAGACTTTTCCGTCCCAGGTGCAGACGTAAATCTGCCCGCCTACGACTACTGGTTGGTTGAAGTGAGTAAAGCTGGCGATCAGCTTATTGCTCGAATACAATTCGCGCCCGGTTTCCGCATCCAAAGCATATAGCACCGCGTTTGGGTCGAGGCCTGGCGGAGCTTTGATGGCCCCCCGCGATTCATCTGATGTCTTGCCACTCAGAAGGACGTAAACCACTCCGTTGGCTACCGTAGGCGGCTCCGGTGCGTGCATCTCGCGCGACATCCACATCGGCGCCAGCATCGGTTTGCCGGTGGCTGGGTCCAGGCGAACTTCAAATGCCATGGTGCTGCCCTGATCCGCGGCTCCATAGGACTGCGGGAACTTCGGCGCGTCCTTCGCGGGCGGGCCTAGCATCGGCACATATATCCACCGTCTTCCCTGCGGGTCCTGCCATGTGGTGATTCCCCAGATCCCCCGATCGTGGAGTTTGGCCTCATCGTTGCCCCAGCGCGGCGAGGTGTAGAGCGGCGTGTGATGGTCAGCGCCTCCCAGGTTATTAGCGTCCAGCAGATAAATCACCGATTCCTTGCCCACCACGGCCGCCAGCGTCCATTTTTGGAACGGGAAGACCACGGGATTGCCGGAGCCGAGGTCCAGATCCGTCTTGTTCAGGTATTCGAAGTTCGCCGGAGTAAACGAATCCTGCAAGCGGAAGTTCCTGGGCGTCACCGTCACCACGCTATTGCCGAATTTGCCCGAGGCGGGATCGTAAGGGCCGTCCGCAGTCTGGGCGATGATGCCTTTGGGTCCGCGGACCAGGCCACCGCGTCCCCACGCGCCGGACGTGATTCCGGTGTTGGTGTAATACTCCAGCGGATGCCGCGCCGGTTCCTTCAAGTCCAACGCCGTGAAGTGGGACTGCATATTCAGGCAGCCGCGGGCGGTGGGCGAGTAAATGACTCCGTCGATCAAATTCAGACTCCAGTTGCGCGCGAATGCGTCCGTGAATTTGGTTGGAGGAATGCGGTCTTCGCCCTCCAGGAGGCTGAAGCCGCGCAAGTTGCCATCGCTGGTCGATACATAGATAATCCCCGCCTCTTTGTCGATCACCGGCGTGGCATTTTGCGTGTTGGGACACCGGTAATCGCCCTTCTTCGGCTCTTTCATAGGGTTCGGATTGATCTTTCGCCACGCGATCTTGCCGGTTGCCGCGTCGATGGCGAAAACCGTGTTGTCGCTGCCGACTACGAAAACCCGCGCCACCGGTTCCTGCGGCGTATTCACCATGGCGACCACGGGAGCCGTCATGGTGGAAAGAACTTGTTCCTGAGGAACAGTGGAAATCTGCGCCGTCCACTTCACCTCGAGTTGAGCGACATTCTCCTTAGTGAGGATCTTCTCGTCCGGGTTGGAGCCGGTGCGTTCGGGATCGTGGCCCCACGTCAGCCACTCGTTTTGGGCAGTCGCCAGGCCCGAAAGCAGGAAAAACGTGAAGGTGACCGCAATAGTGAATCGACGCCCGCGCATGGTTCTCATCTTATACCGGATCAATGCGCCCCACTGGACAGTCGGAACCAGTAGTTATATAGTCACAATCAATAGCATCTGGAGGCTTTTATGACGTTCCGAAACCAACTTTTCTCGGTTGCGTCGGTGTGCGCGCTGGCGATTGCCGGAATGGCGCAGCAGACGACAGCGGATGGAATTCGCGCCGAGAATGCGGTCAACCGGCCCGAGCGCCCCTACCGGCCAGCCGGATTTTCGGATCCGCGCGATAACGGCCCGCATATCGCCAAAGGATTCGGCAAGCGCGATCGACGTTTGGTCTATGTGACTCTGCCGGGAGGTTCAGCGGGCGGGCAGTTTTCATCGGATGGCAACGGCGTCGGCATCGTCGTCCTGGATGTAGACCGCAACTTCGAGTTCGTGAAACGCATTCCAACCTGGAATGTAGCGGCGAGCATCAGCCCGGAGGAAGTCTCGGGAGTCGCGGCGAGCGGCGCCACCAACATGATCTATCTGGCGACTCGGGGCCGGCTCGCATCCTTCGATCTGGCAACCGATCAAAAGGTCTGGGAGCAAACCTATGACGGGACTTGCTGCGAGCGCCCCGAGGTAACGCCGGACGGTAAGACCCTGGTAGTGGGCTCCGACCTGAAGGACTTCTGGTATGTGATCAATGCTCAGGACGGTGCGCTTAAGGGCAAGATCCAGGCTCCGAAAAGCAATTTCGCGCACAACATGGGACTCAGCGCCGATGGCAAGACGGTGTTCATGGCTCCCAACGGCGTAACTATGACGGTGGGTGATGTGCCCTCCTTGAAGGCTATCAAAACCATCACGTTCTCGGATCACATTCGTCCGTTCGTCATCAATCACGACGCGACGCGCGTCTATGCCAACGTCAATAATCTGTTGGGTTTCGAGATCGCCGACGTGAAGACCGGCGAAGTGGTCAAACGAATCGAAGCTCCGGCCGAATTGTGGAAAGCGAAGTGGGCCGATGTGACGCAGCACTTTTACGGACACGCCTGCCCCAGCCACGGCATCGCGCTGACGCCGGACGAGAGTGAGCTCTGGGTGGTCGACAACATCAACTACGGAGTGCTGGTTTACGACAACACCGGCGAGTGGCCGGTGCTGAAATCGAGCTTCCCGACGACGGCTTCGGCCGACTGGATCACGATGGGCATCGGCGGCCAGTACGCGTACCTTTCGTCGGGCGACGTTGTCGATGTGAAAACCAAGAAGATCGTCGCCCAGATGAAGGATGAGTACGGAAGGCAGATGCACAGCGAGAAATTGCTGGAGATATCTTTCTCGAATGGCAGGCTGGTGCGGACGGTGAGCCAGTTCGCCGAAGGCGTTCCTAGCGCCGTTCAGGCGAGGCTCGCTGGGCGCGGATTGACGGCGCAGGTGAAATGACTGCGGACGGCTTTGCGTCGTGGCTCATCGCCGCGGCATTAATAGCGGGAGTGGCGCTCGCGGCCGACGCGGATCCAAATCTGGAGGCTGTGCAGACCGTCTGCGGGCGCTGCCATACGACCGCAGTCTTCCTGGACAAACCCCGGAGCTGGGATCGCTGGAACGATGTTTTTGCCGACATGACGCAGCGCGGAGCCAACGGTACTGACGAGCAGCTGGAGCGCGTGACCACATACTTTTTGGAGAACCTGACTTTCGTCAACGTCAATACCTCTTCGGCCGAGGAGATCGCGGGCGTGCTCGGCGTAGGAGGCGATGTGGCCCAAGCCATTATCGCCAGCCGCCAGAGGCAGCCGTTCGCCAATCTCGCTGAGTTGCGCGCGGTGCCCGGCGTCGATCCCGCCAAATTAGAATTACGGAAGATCCGCATCCTTTTCAAGTGAGGAACCAGCCACTATGTTAAAGACTGCCAGCCTTACCCTAGCCTTTGCCGCTACGCTCGCCGCGCAGCAGCCCTGTGAGAACCTGACCAAGCTCGCGCTGCCGCATACCACCGTGACATCCGCCGCAGTCGTCGCGGGCACGGCTGCGATTCCGGCCCATTGTGACATCAAGGCCATAGCGCGCCCTTCGTCGGATTCTGAAATTAAGTTCGAGCTTTGGCTCCCGCCCAGCGATTGGAACGGAAAATATCAGCAGGTCGGCAACGGCGGATGGGCTGGAAACATTCCTACAGTCTCAATGGCCGAGCCCCTCAAGCGCGGCTTCGCGGTGGCGGGGACTGACGACGGCCATCCGGCGGGGCCCGATGCTTCCTGGGCCATCGGGCATCCCGAAAAGCTGATCGATTTCGGCTACCGCGCGGTGCATGAGACCGCGCTGCAATCGCGCGCCATCGTGCAGGCGTTCTACGGCCGCGCGCCCACCCGCAGCTACTTTGTCGGTTGTTCAGACGGCGGCCGCGAGGCACTCATGGAAGCGCAGAGGTTTGCGGACGACTTCGACGGTATCGTTGCCGGCGCTCCTGCCTACAACTGGTCCCACCTTTTTGCGGGCTTTCTGTGGAACGAGCGCGCCTTGCTCGACGATCCGAAAGCCACCATCCCAGCGCCTAAACTTCCCGCCATTCAAAAGGCGGTGCTGGGGCAGTGCGACGCGCTCGACGGAGTGAAAGATGGTGTGATCGAAGATCCGCGGGCCTGCCACTTCGATCCCAAGGCCCTCCTGTGCAAGGGCGCTGACGGCAATGAATGCCTGACCGCACCGCAGGCCGCGGCGCTCGCCAAAATTTACGCCGGCCCCAGGAACCCGCGAACCGGTGCGCAGATCGTCGAAGGGTTTCCGCCTGGCGTCGAGGGAGAGCAGGGCACTTGGTCCTACTGGATCATACCCGCCGCAGACCGGACTCCGGCGCAATTCGTTTTCGCGAACACCTATTTCGGGCAGGCGGTTTACGAGGACCCCAAGTGGGACTTCCGCACTTCCAACTTCGACGAGGACATTCTCTACGCCGACAAGAAAGCCGGCGTGGTTATTAGCTCCAACAGCCCGGACCTCCGTTCGTTCCGCGCCCGCGGCGGCAAACTCATCCAGTATCACGGTTGGGGCGATGCGGCCATTCCGGCGACCAGCTCCATCCAATACTACGAAGAGGTCAAGGACTTCATGCATAAGTTTCCCGACGGGCGCAGCAGCTCAGCCCAGCCGCTGGATAGTTTCTACCTCCTGTTCATGGTTCCTGGCATGGGCCACTGCGGCGGGGGCAAAGGGGCGAACACTTTCGGTAACCGTCCCGGCGCGCCCATCGATCCTGAGCACGACGTCGTGGCTGCCCTCGAACAATGGGTGGAGAAAGGCATCGCACCTAAGCAGTTGATCGGCACCGGTAAAGCATCCGGCGATTCATCAGCGACGCTCACCCGTCCCCTGTGCACCTATCCGCAGACCGCACATTACAACGGCGGCGGAGACACTAACCAAGCCGCGAACTTTACCTGCAAATAATGAGCGGTTTCAATGCGAGTTCAAACGTGACGAGCGAGGTAGTAGGGCTGTCGATGCCCGTGCAATCTCGATTGATGTTTCGTCCCGCCCCCGAAGCGGAACTCGACGCAAGCGCTCCCTTCGAGCGCAAACCCACAGGCGAACGGTACGATAGAGGGATTTGTCGATCCAAACTTTCCTCGAATTCTTCGCGGGCGTCCGTCAAGGTCTGCTCCCCGTTTGGCGTTCACCTTCTAGCGTCTAACGGGGGAGCTGTCCGATGATCGTCATGGAGGTCCGCTAGAAAGTCGGCAGCGCCTACCAACATGGCCGTGAAATTCCAAGGAATCGCGACGAGAGAGAAGCTCATTTTGGCTGGCCTGTATCTTTCGAAATACGATTTACTTGGCCTGAAAAAACTCGGCTTTGAAAGCTTTGTGGAGGCGTTCAATGTTATCGGTTACGCAATGGGATCAAAACCCGCTTCCGTAAAGAATTACCGTGATGAGTTTGACCCGCTGTTTCCGAATCGCCGAAAAGGCTGGCACAAGCGTCCGATCCGCGACTATTGTCGCAAGGTATTTGAGGAATATAAGGACCTAGACTTTCAAACATTCACCGGTTTGATCGAATCCTTCTTCGACTATGACGAAAATATTTGGAGCGAGGTTCAAGAGAAGGAAGAACAGGAGGACAGCGAGTCTCACTTCGCTAAGAGGTTGATCACGGGCCTAGCTGCGGAGCAATACTTTGAGTCGGTTCAGTCAATCCTTCCAGAATTCGAAAAGCGCACTGTAGAAAATACGACGCGCCTTGGGTGCGGCTATGATTTTCGGCTGCACTCCGCCACGTCCAAGGACTTCCTAGCGGTAGAGGTCAAGGGCTTAAAGGAACGAAGTGGAAATTTATCGCTGACCCCAAAGGAACACGAAGTCGCTGCGGCCTTGAAGGAGCGCTTTTTTCTCTTCGTCGTGAAGAACTTTCAGGAGTCGCCCTTTCACGAAATCTTTCAGGACCCGTTATCATGCAAGCTCAAGTTCAAGAAGAAAGAGAGAGTGGTTGTTCACGTTTCGTGGCTCACGAGCGTGTAGGACCGCAAATAAGTGATGAGAGGATACTATGCTTGATTTGGCAACTTCAATGGAAACAGATTCGAGAATAGTGATAATCGAAACCAACCATGAAGTAATACTGAAAGCCCCAGAATGGCCTGGAGACAATGATTTCGAACTCGTAGCCTTCAGCCCGTTAGGAGGAACTTGCGAAGTTGTACGAGTCGAGGAATTAGCTGCCGACATTGGCAGGGCACTGGTGACACTAGACAAATCGGCGCTTTTAGGGGATCAAAAACCAGACTGGTATCGGAGATTGGAGCGCTGCGCGGATGGAGCGTTTCCGGCGTCGTGATACGTCCAAGCCCAAACTTAGGCTATTTCTCCCTCCCCACTGCTGCTTACTGAGCTCCCGCACCGGTCGGGTTTTCGGTATTGTTCATGTTGATGAACTGATAGCCGCCCATCGCCAAGCGAACCGACGGACCTGAAGGCGCTTCGGCAGCCATCTGGTGCCAGCCCATCGGCGCGGCGTAAAGCACATCGCCTTCCACGGCGTGATACTCACCCATGTTCTCAAACTTGCCGCTGATGGCGCCGGACTGCACGATCCACCATTCCGCCAGACCCGGATGTAAATGTCCGTAGGTGGAGTGGGGATTAAAGGCGGGCGCATCCGGCTTGGCGGGGCCGCTGCCGATATTGAGCCTGCCCGTGCCGCACTTGTTGTCGGCCGGATTGACATAGCCCAGGAGCGGGTCGGCGAAGAGGTGGTCGTCAAGAACCACCGCGCCTCTGGGCGCGCATTTGGCGATGCCATCGTCGAAGGTATTCCATTGGAGCTGGTTTGGCTTCGTATAGGGGGCGGGCGTATGGTTGAATGCCACTTTCACGAGCTTAGCGTCCTTACTCGGTGGCGGTGGCGGACCTTCAGCGGGGTAGACGGTCTTATAGTCGGTGGGGTTGACCTCGACCCACAGCGCATTCTGGTTGCCTGCAACCTCGTACGAAAAAATGGTGGTCTTCATGATGTTCACGATGGACCCACGCGTGCCAGTCGCTGGCGGCTGGCCTTCGACGGTGAAATGAACTTCACCGGCGATTATCACGAAGACGGTAGGCGTGTCGGGATGCATGCGGGCGTCGAATTTGGTGCCCGGCGCGGCGGAATTGTAGGTGGCGTCCTGCTCCGGATCGAGAATGATCTGCTCCTGCCAGTTGTTGTGACCGGCATGCATTTGTTTCAGCTCGGATAGCTTCCACAACGGCCGCATCGGCGGCTTGTAGACTCCGCCCACCGTCTTGTTCACCCACCAATATTGCGCCGGACCACGCCGGCCGCGGCCACCGGGTGCGTCGTCCTGGGCAAAAGCGAGCGTCGCGCACAGGCCCGCCACGAGGCTGGCGCATGCAATCTTCATTGTCAGCATGTCCGTGGTTATACTACATCGCTTCGCGCGAAGGAAGGCGCCTCGCTATAATAGCTGACGGCAACAGGGAATGAACTCTAAGGGGTTATACACAATGAGTCGACGGTTCTACAATGTTTTTCTTGCCGCAGCTTTGGCGGCGCTACCTTCGGCGGCGGCGATTCAGCAGCCGGTAAAGGTCAGAACCGGACTGGTTGCCGGCGCTGTCTCCAGTGATTCCTCGATTGCGGTCTTCAAAGGGATCCCGTACGCGTCGCCACCGGTCGGCGACATGCGTTGGCGCGCACCCCGTCCAGCCGCCGCGTGGCAGGGCGTCCGCAAGGCCGATCAGTTTTCTGCCAGCTGCATTCAAAACATTGTCACCGAACGCAAACCATGGACCTACGAGTTCATGGCTCACGGCGAGATCAGCGAGGACTGCCTGTATTTGAATATCTGGACTCCGGCCAAGTCTGCCGCCGAGAAACGGCCAGTGCTTCTCTGGATGTACGGTGGCGGCAATGTAGAAGGCAGCGCCTCGGTTCCGGTTTACGATGGCGAAAGCTTGGCCAAGAAGGGGCTGGTGGTTGTCACCATCAACTACCGGCTTGGAGTATTCGGCTTCTTCACGCATCCCGCGCTGACCAAGGAGTCGGACACGTCGGGGAATTACGGAATTCTCGATCAGGTGGCGGCACTACAGTGGGTGCATGACAACATCGCGGCCTTCGGCGGCGATCCGTCGCGGGTGACGATCGCGGGACAGTCGGCCGGCGCGTCCGACGCTCACACCCTGGTTGCATCGCCGATGGCGAAGGGTCTCTTTGTGGGAGCCATTGAGGAAAGCGGATCGAATATTACAGCTACCTTGCGCACGCTCGCCGAGCAGGAGAAAGATGGCGTCCGCTTTGCCGAGGCCAAAGGCGCGCATTCACTGGCAGATCTGCGGGCGATTTCGTGGAAGGATCTCATGACGCCGGTTACGGTTGCCGGCAGCGATACACCGCTGCGCTTCGCGCCCGTGCTCGACGGCCATTTACTGCCGGCGCTGCCCAACGAGATCTTCGCTCAGGGAAAACAGAATGACGTCCCGGAATTGACTGGCCTCAACAAAGACGATCTGGGAGGCGGCGTGCCTCATCCCGATACCACCGTCGAGGCATTCACAAAGAGTGCAAGCCAACGCTATGGCAATATGTCCGGCGCGTTCCTGAAGTTGTATCCTGCGGGAACTTCCAACGACCAGGCGGGCATATCGCAGAACGCCAGCGCGCGTGATCAGATGCGTACGTCGATGTATCTGTGGGCGCTGAATCGGGCGAAAACCGCGAAGACCAAAGTCTTCACCTACTACTGGGATCACACGCTGCCGGGACCCGACGCCGACAAGTACGGCGCCTTCCACACGTCGGAAGTCCCTTATGTGTTCAACTCGCTCGCTAAGTCCGACCGGCCCTTTACGGATGCCGATCATAAGATCGCCGAGATGATGTCCTCTTATTGGGCCAATTTCGCTACCACGGGCGATCCGAATGGCAAGGGCCTGCCGCACTGGCCTTCGGTCAGCGAGAAACCCGGCATGACCATGGAAGTTGGCGACACAAACGCGCCGATCCGTATCGCCGGAGATAAAGCCAAGGAGGAGTTCTTCACCGAGTTCCTCTCGAAGCAGCGAATGGCGCAGCGTCCGTAGCTATTCGCTCTCGATGTTCACAGCGTAGTAAGCCACCGTCTTGGTCGAGATTTCCTTGAACCAATGGGGTGTCTTCGCTGGAATCGTAATCACGTCGCCCTTGGTCAAATGGTAGGCGGTTCCGCCCTCGGTTGAGGGAGCGCGCTTTTGATACGGAGCGGTTTGCTTGGGGTCAACCATGGTTCCTCCCACCACCAGCGTGGCCTCGCCGTCGACCATGATGAACACGTGATTGGTACGCTCGTGGTACTCAGCCACGCCAGCTTCCCGGCGCTGCGCCAAGACCACCAGGCCCGGATCGCTCACAATCGGTCCGCCTTTAGACATCACTTGCGTGACCTTGTCGTGTCCGATGTAGTGAACCGCCGCCGGGACGCCGCCGCCGAGTGAGACCGCCGCCGCGAGCAATAATCCCGCCGCCGTTAGGCAGGCCGCGCGTATTAGTGGAGCCATCATTTGTGCCTCTCCTTCTCCGTAAGCCATTATGATCTAATTCATGGCTGAACTTACGGTACTGTTTCTCTGCCCGCCCACTTCCAGGTTTCTGACGGCCCTGAAGCCTATTCCTCCGCGAACGAAAATCATCGTTGGCAATACGCCCGAGGCATTTTCGAAAGAAGCTTTGGCCGAGGCGAAAGTAGTGCTGTTCAACGGCTCCTTGGGGCCGATCCTGCAGAAGATCTACCCCGACTTGCCCAATGTGGAATGGCTCCATTGCTTATCAGCCGGTCTGGACGCTGTATTGACTCCGGAACTGGTTCAGATTCCCACTCCGCTTACCAATTCGCGCGGAATCTACGCCCGCTCGCTGAGCGAGTTTGCGCTGGCGGGGATGCTGTATTTCGCCAAGAACCTGAACCGCATGCGCGACGCTCAGCGCGCGCAGAAGTGGGAGCAGTTCGATATCGACGAGCTTCACGGCAAGGTGCTGGGCATCGTCGGATACGGCGAAATCGGCCGCCGCACAGCCGAGCGCGCCAGGCCATTCGGCATGCAAGTCCACATTCTGCGCCGCCGGCCGCAGTTGGCAGCGGGCGATCCACTAGTCGACCGCGTCTATGGCCGTGATGAACTTGACTCGCTGGTCGCCGCGTCGGATTATCTGCTGGTTTCCGCGCCACTTACTGTCGAGACGCGCGGGATGCTGGGCGCCGCGCAGTTGGCGCGCATGAAATCCTCCGCGGTGCTCATCAATCTGGGCCGCGGGCCTGTCGTGGTGGAAACGGCCCTGATCGAAACGCTTCGTCAGCAGAAGATTCGTGGTGCTGTGCTGGATGTATTCGATCAGGAGCCGCTCCCGGCCGGTCATCCATTCTATGCGCTCGACAACGTGCTGCTGTCTCCGCATTGCGCCGACCATACGGCCAACTGGATGGAAGAGGCCATGCAATTGTTCCTCGAGAACCTGGAGCTGTACCGCGCCGGGAAGCCACTTAAAAACCTCACGGACAAAAAGAGCGGGTACTGATCATCGGGTGTGATCATCGGGTGCGTTGACAACCGGCGAAAAGCGACATACTTTAGGGCTATGCCAATGAAGAATCGTATCGGGAGAAGAGAGTTATTGGGCGCCGGTATTGGCCTTTGCGCCAGCTTTACCGCCCATTCGGCGCTCGGGCAATCATCCGAGACCGCGCCCCGTGAGGCGGGGACCGACGCGCTCGGCCGCCGCGTGGGCGCCGCGCCGCGCGGCAAGCAAATCCCCAAGCGGATGGCGAAGACCACCGAACTGTTTCTCACGCCTCCGGGCTGGCCCAATGCGATCGATATCGATCACGACCAGAAGCGCGGCTTCTGGGTTCAGGAACAACGCCACGACAATAAGCAGGAGGCTGCCTGGCTCATCGACTGGAATGGTAAGCTCCTCCACACCGTGATGACCAACTGCAAGGACACCAGCGGTATGTGCTTCGGCGGCGGCTTTGTGTGGAGCGGAGCCAATGGCGCCTCCGAGATCGAGCACCCCACGCCGCCGATTAACGGGATCTTCCAGACCGATATGAACGGCAAACAGATCAGTCATCGCCAGATTCCATTCGGACCCAAAGACGATGGCGGCGCCACTCACGGCATGACCTGGCAACCGGACGTTGGGAAAATCTGGATAGACTGCAATCGCCTGGAAGCGATGATCCGCATCGACCCCAAGACCTGGGAAGTCGATTACATTTTCCCCACGACGCGCGCGCCGGGCCTCGCCGAAAGGCTGCACGGTATCGCCTACGAAGACGGCTTCATCTGGCAAGTGACCGGACATCAGAAGGAAGGCACAACCGGATATGAAGGCTACGTCCCCGGCCTGATCAAATACGAGGTCAAGACCGGTCAAGTCGTGCAGGTAGTGGAGTTCGTGCCGGGATCCTGTGATATCCACGACGTCACGGTGTATAACGGCCAGCTTTACGGAGTGGATGCCGGAGAGCACCCCGGATGGTCGATCGACAAGCCGGCCTACCAGCATCCTGGGTTCCCGCCGCTCAACAGCCCATCGGGCGGTTATGTATTTCGCATCGATCTAGTTTGAGAACGGGCCAGCATTTCCGCGCCCCAGCAGTTGCCATAATGGATGATGGCCGAACCCGTCGATCCGACCCCGCTCGACACTGCTGAAGACCCGCGCTTTCTCGCCGGCGAACTCAACGTCGAACTTCACAGCGCCGAGCTAAAGAAGGAGCTATCGCTTCCCAATCTGGTTTTCACCCAGGTCTTGGCTATTTTGGGCTTGTCCTGGATCGGAACCGCCGGGAAATTGGGCTCCGCGCACGTCTTCTTCTGGATGGTGGGAATAATGTTTTTCTACGTCCCGTCCGCGATCGTCGTGATTCACCTGAACAATGAAATGCCGCTGGAGGGGGGTCTCTATCAGTGGGCCAAGCTCCGCTTCAACGACATGACCGGCTTTATAGTGGCATGCAATATGTGGATCTACGCCGTGGTCTTCGTGTCTGAAATGGGGCTGCTGGTGACGAATAACCTGGCCTACGCGCTGGGACCATCCGGCGCCTGGCTGGCCAATAGCAAACTGGCCATTGCTGCTGCCAATGTAGTGGTCACCACGTTCCTGGTGCTGATCGCGAGGCGCGGCCTCGCAATTGGCAAATGGGTGCACGGATTTGCGGGCTTCATGATCCTCTTTCTATTCGCCGCCATGGCCTGCTTTGCAATTCCGCATTGGTTCACAGGAAACGTTGTTCAGTCGCCCCTGGCATTTTCGATCCCGGCGTTTACTCTGCTCAACATCAATATCCTGGGCAGGATGGGCTTCGGCGCCATGGGCGGATTCGATACCGTGGCGGTGTTTGCTGGAGAATGCCGTGGCAGAGATGCAGCCGAAACCATCCGGCGCTCGGTGTGGATCGCTACCCCGTTGATCGCCGGAGCGTTTATCCTCGGAACAGCCTGTCTGTTGATTTTCGTGAAGCCGGAAGAGATCGATTTGATCTCTCCTATTACCCAGGTGCTGAATCGCGGGATGCAATCGACCGGTCTCGCCGGCTCCGCCACCTCGCTGGCCGGCTCGTTGATCGTCTGTACTCTGGTCGGGCAGGCGCTGCTCGGTTTTAACTACAGCACGCGCCTCCCGCTTGTGGCCGGCTGGGATCATCTGCTGCCCAGCTGGTTTACGCGTCTGCATCCCAAGTACAAAACTCCCGGCGGTTCCATCGTGTTCATTGGCGGAGCGACGCTGCTACTTGCCCTGCTGTCAAGCGTTGGGGCGGGGAACCAGGAAGCGTATCAAATGCTGCTGAACGCCTCCGGAATCGCCTACGGCCTGGCGTACCTGGTGATGTTCGCGATTCCCCTGGTGGCGGCCCGAGAAAAATCTTCTTGGATTCTACGCGTGGCGGCCGCTTCCGGTTTCCTCATGACGTTGCTGAACGTGTGCCTCTCCGTCGTCCCCATCATCGACGTTCCGGATCGGTTTTCATTCGCGATTAAAATCAGCGGTGTCGTCATCGGGCTCAATCTTGCCGGAGCGCTGTTCTACTGGCGCGCGGAGACCCGCCGGAAACTGGAACTGGGATGAGCGGACCTCATTTCAGGCGGCTTCTTCCGAGCGCTGGGACGGCCAGACGATGAGCGCAATTCAAAGCATCAACCTTGAACCAGCGTCGCGCCGCAACTGCCATAGCTTACACTCAAACTAAATGCTCAACCGGGGCTATGCCTACACCACAATCATCAGCAGCAAATACCATGGACAAGCCCTGCTCTCTCACCTGGCAAGTCTTTACCCGCACTCAACACCACAAGCCTGGCAACAAAAACTGAACAACGGCGAAGTCACCCTCAACGGCGCCACTGCCACCGGAAGCGAATCGGTCACTTTAGGCCAAACCCTTGTCTGGAACCGCCCACCGTGGATCGAACCAGATTCCCCCCGGCACTTCGAGGTGCTGTTTGAGGATCCCCATCTGTTGGCCGTCAACAAACCCAGCGGGCTGCCCACCCTCCCCGGCGGCGGCTTCATGGAAAACACCCTCCTGCGCTGCGTGCAAAGACGAACCCCCAACGCTAACCCGGTCCATCGCTTGGGCCGAGCCACCACCGGGATCGTCCTCTTCGCCAAAACACCGCAGGCGGCCTCTCATCTATTCGCAAACTGGAACACACCCAAAATTCAAAAAATCTACCGAGCGCTGGCGCAAAACATTGCCCAGCACGACGCCTACGAAATCGTCACACCCATCGGCCTGGTACCGCACCCGCTTATCGGGTCCGTATGGGCCGCCAACGCCAGCGGCAAACCGTCGAAGTCATTGGCAAAGGTGATCTCACGCACCACCTGCGCCACAACATTTGAGGTAAGCCTAAATTCGGGCCGACCGCATCAAATCAGAATCCATCTGGCCTCCATCGGCCATCCCCTGGTGGGCGATCCTTTGTACGGCTTGACCGGCCGGCCTCTTGAAAATCTTCCTGGCCTCCCAGGCGATGGAGGATATTTCCTCCACGCCCAATATCTGAAATTCGACCACCCCATCACCGGAGAACAAATCAATCTTGAGGCAGCTTTGCCATCCGGATTCCCATTTGCATCAGTAGGTTCACGGCCGGAATCAATCAGTGGCCGTGGTAGTGATCACAACTGCCTAGAAGCCGACTTTTGGCCCCCATCATTCTGATCCGAGCTTCGAACGAGGAGCGCATTATTCGCCCCGCTCTTTGCGTCGCGGCGGCCAAGTTCGTCGACGGCGGCACTGTTTGTCTCCGGGCACTTCGATGATCCGGTCTTCCTGACATAGCCGGTTCGTCGCAGGCGGCGCGAGGTGGAATGCTCAGCGAACCACCGCGAGGAGCGCCATGGTGGCCCAGTTGGTAGCGGCAGCGGAGATGAATTGATCGTGCCCGTAAGGGAAGTCACTATCGAAGTAAGGCTGGATTGACGGCGCTCGGGAGCGGACGTACCAAGATCCGTCTTCACTCTGGGAATTCAGGAGAAAGCGGATGCCGCGCATGAAATTTGGGTCACTGGGCGTGATCATGTTCGATGTTCGGATCGCCGTGAGTGCCTGGCCCGTGGCGTAAGCATCGGAAGCGAGCGCGGGGAGCTGCCCCCACCCCCCATCCGGGCGTTGCAGCGTCAGCAACTCCTCAGCCGTAGTCCGTATAACGTCCTGCCGGCCGCCGCCCCAGACGAGTCCCAAGATCTTGTAGGCGTAGTCTTCGCTGTGCTGAGGCTTTGCGGATTCCAGCCATTTCACTGCTGCGGCGATGGATTTCGTATAACTGGCTTTCTGGCTAGTGAGACCAAACGCCCGGAGCGCGCGCAGAGAAACAGCCGTAACTTCGATGTCACTCGATTCGAGTGGCGGGCGCTTTGTGATGATGCGCCAGGAACCATCGTCTTGCTGAATATTCTTGAGGTAGCGCGCCCAGATATCCGTGGCGGTGTCGCCGGGATAGTGATCCGCAGCCATACCCGCCAGGATGTAGCTGACCGTATCGCCCGCACCCGGGATTCCGATGTTTTCCATTCCGCCAGCGCCGTTCTCCAGAAGAAAGCCGGCAATGAGCCGCATTTGATCCTTGGCGATTTGTTCGTTGACAGGCAACCCTTTGGCGCGGGCGGCCGCGACCGTCATAGCGGTTAGAGAATTGTTGTGGCAGGAGACGCAGCGGGCTTTCTGGAAAAAGGTCACATCCGCGCGCTGCAGCAGCGGAACACTGCGCATGACCGCGTCGCGTGCCGACATAGCAGGCCTCGGCGTCCGTGGGGGCGCGTCTGGCGTGTCCGGTGTTGCTCCGGCCTCACGAAGGATTTCGACCAGGGGTTCGTTTCCCTGGCGTGATGCCAAGTCAATTGCGGATACGCCAAAGGAGGTTCTCGAATCCACTCTCGCTCCGCGGTTGATCAAAGTCCGAATCAAGTCCGCCGGAAGCTGGGTCGGCGACAAGGCGGCGGCCTGCAACAAATCCGGACCGGACTTCGCCCCGCGATCCAGAAGCTGGCGGATCAGCGGGACATCTCCCATAAAGAGGGACTCCCTCAGGGCGCCGCTGAGCTCCGTCTCATCCGCCAGCGGTAGCAGCAAATTTACGCAAGGGCGGCACAGCATCGCAGGAAGCATGAGCGGCTTGCTTACGGCATTTCGCTCCACCAGCAAACGGACCACTGCCGCATTACCGGCAAGCGCCGCGAAGTTGACTGCCCCGCGGCCGTCCGAGCTCAGTTGCGTCTTGGCATTGACTCTGTGATCGAGGAGAAGCTTCACCGTTTCTTCGGTTCCGTTCAGACCCGCTGCGATCAGCAACGCCGTGCGGCCTTGCCCGGAGCGCAGGTTCGGATCCGCCCCTTTCTCGAGCAGAAGGCGGGTCTTGACAGGATCATCGACGGCATACATCAACGCGGTTGCCCCGTCGTCGTTTTGTTCGTTCAGCCTGGCTCCCCGTTCCAATAACAGCTGAAGGTCCTGCGGATCGCCATACATAGCCGCGTACATGAGCGGGGTCCAGCCACTGCGCCCCTTTGCATTCACGGACTGTCGATTGCGGCGCAGAATCCGCCGAAAAGATTTCTTTTGAGCATCGCGAAGGGCTGCCCCAATCTGTTCGGCAATCGGGTCTGCCGCGGTGACACTCCGTTCACCGGAGAAGGCATCGGGCCATTCGACTCCTTCGTCGATCCAGGATTTGATAAGGGCGACCTGCGCTGCGGGCAGAGGCCCGGAGGGCGGCATTCGCGGGCCGGACTTGGATCCACTGATCCGCTGGTAGAGCACGCTTGCTTCGCTATCTCCTGGAATGATGCGCGCGCCGTTTGCTCCAATCCGGTTGGGAAGCGCGCTTACGCGGCGGTCTAGGCGCAGCCCGTGCATTTGCTGAGAGGGGCCGTGACATTCCACGCAATGGGTTTTGAGGAGAGGTTGGATATCGCGCCCAAAGTCGACCTTCGCGGCAACCAGACTGGGACTCAGAAGCCAGACGCTAAGCGCGAGGGAAAGGCAAAGAGCACGAGCAGATAACGGAAATAAACTGTGTGCGCCTTCGCGCCAGGAGTTGTCGGGATAGTGGCCTGCCAATCGGGACCTCCGTGGACCCCATTGTACAGTTAACTCGATTCGCCAATTTTCTACTCGGCTGAGTTAGCCTAACCAACCCCGGAACCTTCGTCGCGATGACCACGGTAGTTGGTGCTTTCGGCGTTTGAGTACCGCCTCGACCTGCCCACGTAGGGATACCGAGTGCCGAGGGCCATGGAGTTGGTAAGCCAAGCGCGCCAACTCGGCGAGGTGCGACCGTTCGTTGTGGGAAACGTCAGGCCGGCTTCCCAGAAGCCCGACATCTGGATGGTGGTACCGCGCTTTCCACCGGATTTATGCTGGAAGGACTAAGCGATGCGAAAAGGGTTCACTAGAAAACCAAAAGCCGACGAGCCCGCAACGCCAGGCAAGAACTATATAACGCCGAGCGGGCTGCAGCGCCTCAGGGATGAACACCAATTTTTGCTCACCAGGGAGCGACGGGCCGTGACGGAGGTGGTGAAGTGGGCTGCCAGTAACGGCGATCGCAGTGAGAATGCCGACTATCACTACGGCAAGCGGCGGCTGCGCCAGATCGATGGGCGGATTCGCTTTCTCAGGAAGCGAATCGAAGCTGCAGAGGTGGTGGACCCGGAAACTCCCAGAACGGGGCAAGCGGCCATGAGAGCATTCTTCGGCGCGACCGTGCGCTACGCCAATGCCGCGGGAGTGGAGCGAGTGGTGAGCATCGTCGGCACCGACGAAGTGGATCTCGACCGCAACCACATCAGTTGGGTGTCGCCTCTGGGGCGCGCGTTGCTAAAGTCGGCACCAGGCGACAGCGTCGAACTCCGAGCGCCGGGCGGTACAGAATACCTGGAGGTGCTGGAAGTCTGTTACAAGCGCATATCAGTGGAACCGTTCCGGGAGCCGCCTGGCTCCGAGTCCTCGTCAAAGGAACTCTCTCGCCGACCTCTTCCCGCTGACGAAGGTTAACCCGGCGGCATACGAAAATTCCAGGCCACTTCGTTCCGCTATCGCTCACATGCGAGCTCGATTGGATGAAACGTGCTGGTTGCATCAAACGGGATTTAGGAGCGTGCGGCATTCTTCCCGGATGCGGACCGGATAAGCCGCCAATTCCGCCGTCTTCTTGCCGATCCAGGCGCGCGTCTCGGCCACCTGCTCCACACCCTGCGTCAGGGCCGGCCGCATGGCCTCCGGAGCGGGTCCGCCCGGGATGCGCCGGACATCCACAAAGTTTCGCGCGTCGAGAGCCTGCAGAAGACCGGCGCGAGAAATCCGTAGTGCGCCGCCGAAGTGCGAAGGCGCGAGCGCCTCTACTGCCTGAGCCATCGCGGCATCCGAATACGTTCCCTCCAGCAGCTTGACCGCGGCTGAAACCAGGTGGTGCGCTTCCCTAAAGCTGACGCCTTCGCTGCGGACCAAGGAGTCGGCCACTTCAGTCACGGTCAGAAAATCCGCCCGGGCTCGTTCCTCCATGCGTGCCGCATTCACTTCGCAACCGCCCATGACGCCGGCAAACAGCGCAATCGCCCGGGTGGCATCGCCGGCGGCGCCGAAGACCAGCGGCTGCAAGTCGTCTTCGGCGTCATTGATGTCGCCAAAAGGCGTGTTGTGGAGGCACGTGAAGATTCCTTGCGCCTGCGCCATTGCCTTGCTGGCCAGCACGCGCACATGCTCAAAGGGCACCGGATTCCTCTTCTGGGGCATGATGCTGCTGATCTGAACCCATGCATCCTGCAGGCGCAAGTACCCAAATTCGGCTGTGCACCAGGTGAGGAAGTCCTGTGTCACGCGGCCCAGATTCAACATCGCCGTGGCAATCGCGCCGGCGGCCTCCGTCAGGTAGTCGGTGGCGGCGATAGCGCCGTATGAGTTGAGTTGCAGCCCTTCGAACCCGAGCAGCGCTGCGCTGAATTCGCGGTCAATCGGAAAGCCGGTGGTCGAGATCGCGCACGCTCCCAGTGGACAGCGATTCACGGTGGCATACGCGGCCTGCAGCCGGCGCTCATCTCTTCCCATGAGCTCGACCACCGCCATCAGGTAGTGCCCGAACGTGATGGGCTGGGCCGGCTGGGTATGCGTGTAAGCCGGCATGAGCGTCGCGATGTGGCGGCCGGCGAGGTTCAGCAGCACTTCCCGCGCCGCGTTCAGATTGCGGACGATGCCGAGAATTTCCACGCGCAGACCCATGCGGTAGAGCGTGATGTCGATATCGTTCCGGCTGCGAGCGGTGTGCATGACGCCGGCGATGGTCCTGCCGCAGATTTGCGCCAGCGCTTCTTCGACAAAGAAGAAGAGGTCTTCGGAATAGCCGTCGTAAGGGGCGCTTGCGAGCTCGGTCCGATTGAGCTCGTCCAGTCCGCGCACGCACGCCCGTGCCGCCGCTGGCGAGATAATTCCCTGGCGCGCCAGCATCAGCGTGTGCGCGTAATGTATTTCGATCAGCGAGCTAAAAAAGAAGCGTTGCGCATCTCGAAAATTGACCGAGAGGACGGTCTCTGCATACACGTCCGCGGGAAAACGCGGGCTATCGGGCATAGTTGCATCTTACCAGCCGGCTTTGATTCCTAGCTTGTACGGTGTGTTCATTGCTGCACGCAGCGGCGGCGCCGAGTTCAATTCGCGGCGCAGTGAAGTTGCGCGGCCAAGTCGAAGCGCTGGGCCTGCGCCGCCGCTGCGCACAAATCCCGGCGAACGATTTCGCATGCTGGGTTCAGGGCGGGTCCCCGCGGGCCCTTGATCACGGCGCATCCTTTCGAATCGACACCGCTTTGATACAGCTTCAATAGGTCTGCTCGTAGCGTCCCATTAGAGGTCGCAAACATTCCTTGCGCAATCGCAATCGCCGCATCTTCTCCGCGCGATTGGGCCAAGTAGGCGTCGGCGATCTGGCCATACACTTCGACGCTCGCTGGATCGATGGCCCGCGCGTGGGTTGCCGCTGACAGAGCTTGCGCAGCGTTGCCCAAGCGAAGATATGCCGACGCCAGGATCCGATAGCCTTCGGCGGCGCTGGGCGGCTCCTTGACGTCCGTGCCCGCCGTGCGAGCCCGGCGCGAAGCACGCTCGATCGCGATGGAACGGAGCGCAATGCGGATCGCCTGATGATACGGCTCGGTTGAAGCTCCGTGCAGGGAATCTCCTTTGGCCAAGTGATAGGCGGCCGCCTGATTCCACGGAATTGGCACGTCGAGCTTGTCCGGCAACGATTCGAGGATCGCAAGGCTCCGGTTCGCCTCGGCGATTACGCGATCTATATCGCCAGGGTTGGATTGAAATAGCGATGCCGCCAATAAACGATGAACTTTGAAGCTCCCGGGGCTGGTCTGGACGCTGGCGGCGGCCATGGTGAGATCGTCCTTCCAATCGAGATTACGGACCCATGTTCGGATTCCAAATGCGACCGCTATCAGTCCGACAATGACGGGCACCAAGTGCGCCCGGCGAGTTCGGCGCGCGGCGGCATCGATGGCGAGCACTAGACACGCCAGCCAGCCGACTAACGGCAAGTATAAGAGGCGCTCGGCCATGATGGTACCGATTGGGAAGATAAGGTTCGACGCGGGCAACAGGTTCAGGAAGCCAAAACACGCGAAGAAGAACGCCGGGCGGGAGTGCCGCCAGAGCCACGCAACCAGACACATGACTATCGCGACGGCAACCCAAGCAGCCCAGTCGGTGACACTTCCGCGGGCGAGCGGGATTTCGGCGTACGAATAATCCGCGGAAAGTTTGACCGGCCAAATCACCAGCCAAAGATAACGCGCCAGCACCTTGATCGCGGTCAACCGGCCGACCGAGAAAGACGCCCCGGCAATGGGATTGTCGACGAACGGGAACTCAGCAGCCGTGGGCGATGCGAAGAGCACCAGCGCACGCTGCACCAGCATCACCGCTATGGGCAGACCGGTGGCCGCGCACCCCAGCAGCATGGAGCGAAGCCGCGGGCGCATGTTTGTGAAATGAAACGCCAGCTCGTAGAGGATAATCACCCCGGGCAGTACCACGGCGCTTTCTTTTGAAAACACTCCGGCGGCGGTGGCGGCGGCTACTCCCGCGAGCCATGCCAGACGGTGGAAGCCGACCGATTCAGTGCTCTTCAGGTACATCCAGGAACCGGATAGGACCGCCATGCCGGCCATCAGATCGGCACGTCCTACAATATTGGTGACTGATTCGGTGAGTACCGGATGCACCGCCCACAACGCCGCAGTGGACAACGCCAGTAGGAAAGCGCGATCCGGCATACGGCTGAACAAACGCTGGCACAGGCCAAAGGCGAGCAGCACGTTTGCGGCGTGCAACAAGAAATTGATCCAGTGATACCCGGCGGGAACCGTGCCGTTTCCCAGGATGGCGTAGTTCAACAGATACGAAAGCGTAGTGAGCGGACGGTAGATGCCGGCCTCGCCATTCGGCCACCAGAAGGTATGCTGGAAAATTTGGCTGACGTTGTAGGCGGTTGCCTCCCGGATACGCGGGTCTCCCGTGATCAGCAATTGATTGTCGAGAGCCAAGCCGGCGCTGAACGAATTGGAGAATGCGACCAGTGTAAGAACCAGGAGTGCCAGGCCGCTGAGCCAGTAGCGCCGCTCCGGCTTTTCCCCAGGTACTGGCTTCCCTGGGCCAGGAATAGAAGGCGCTGAGGAAGAGCGTTTCCGCTTCGACTTATTCATTCGGCTTCATGAGCGTCTGCGATAAGGTGCAGCATAACAAAAAAGCCCGGCTCCTTCGAGCCGGGCTTTTGCATTAACCAGCAACTCGTCTCAGAAATTGAGTCGCAGTCCGAACCGGAAATACCGCTGATCGAGCAGGCGCGAAAGTTGCTGCGTCTGCGTGATCTGGTCGAATCCACCCAGATTTGGAGAATTAGGATTATAGTTCGAAACGTTCAAGTTCCCGGTTACCGGATTCCCAAAATGCGGCGTGTTGCTGATGTTGAGCGCCTCGGCGCGGATCTGGACCTTCAACCTCTCGGTGATCGAGAAATTGCGGAATAGCGACATATCCAGATTCGTTGCTCCGGGACCACGATATCGATTGAATCCCGAAGTTCCGAAAACCGCTCCCGCGACCGGTGCAAAAGCCAGCGGATTGAAATAGGGGGTGCCATTTATGCCGTTCCCGACCTTATCCACATTCGCCAGAACCTGGTTAGCAATCTGTTGATTACCAGGGCAATTGCAAGAACCGGCTGAAGCCGTGACTGTAAAGGGTACGCCGGAGAAATGGGTGAACATTCCATTAAGGCTCCAGCCACCAGCCACCGCCGCCAGCACACCTGTCTTCAAGTAGGGCTTGCTCTTTCCGAACGGGAGTTCATAGCCTGCAGCCGTGCTGAAGTTAAAGGTGCGGTCCAGAATCGTAGTGGAATTGTTGCGGTTTCTATACTGCGGGATGAGGATCGCAACGGTCGCGGACTGTGGTCCGATATCGTGCGAATAGGTAAACTGAGCCTGCAAATTGAATCCGGCCGCATAACGCTTCTGGAAAGTTGACTGAAGCGCATTATATTTATCGCTGAAAAACGGCAAGTTCGCGTTCGCGATCGCAGTGATCCCATATTGGTTTAAGGGTTGGCTCCCGGTGCCCCCGCCGAGCGTGCCGTAGTTGAAGTTTACCGGGGTGAACATGTGAACGGAGTGCCCGCCGACATAGCCCACCTGCGCAGTCATGCCGCCTTTGAACTGCCGTTGCAGGGTGAAGTTATACGACTGGATGTAGCCGCGAATGAAGTTCTGCGGATTCGTAAACAGATTGCCAGTCCCTGGCGGAACCGTGGTCTTTCCGTTGGTGATAACCGGGAGCGGAATGACCGGCGCACCGGTCCCGCTGACCGTTCCGGCCGGGGCAAAAGAATTAGGGCCGTTGATGGTCGATTGCGCCTCGTCGGGGTAAGCTTGTATGCCTTGTCGGCCCATATTATCCTGCTGCGGCGACAACGAATATCCCGCCCGAATTACAAAGTTTTCGGTGGCGCGATAGGCGATGCCGATACTGGGCGCAAATAACTTATGCGACACGTGGATGCCGCAATCACCCGGAATCGAGGCGACTCCGCACTCCCAAATCTCATTTTTGGCTTGATCGTAATAGCCGATGCCCTTGGTTTCCTGCGTGGGAACGGGATATCTTTCATACCGGAGACCATAATTAACCGTGAGTTTGCGGTTTACCTGCCACTGGTCGTGCCCATAGAACGAAATCTCCCAGGTGCGAAGGGTTAGCGGATAAATGTATTGCACATAGTTGCCCAGCGTGACAGGCATACCCAACAGAAAGTCGGCGATCTGATTGTATTCGTTGGCGCTAGGGCCACCGTTGAGGGCCGTTACGTTGCCTGAAAATGTAAAGATAGTGGGCCGGACCTCAATGTGATTCTGATGCTGGCGAATGACATCGAAGCCGAAGCGCACTGTGTGGGATTTCACGGTCTTGGTTCCGTTGGCCATATATTCAAAGATCGGGTCTTTGTACTCGAGAGCCGGATACGAATAACCAAACGTAACGAAAGTCGTGTTGGTGAAGGCAAAGTTCGGAAGTCCCCCTGCCCAGGGAAGAGGACCGGTGTTCGCGCCAGGAATTCCTAAGTCCGCGCCAACCCTTTGATCGGTGGACGTTGGGAAGAGCAGCTGGTGCGCTTGCGTGATGCCAAAAGTAGCATCTACCAGGAACGTCGGACTTACAGTGTAGGTTCCGGATCCCGATACCGCGAGCGTGGCTCCGTGCTGCAGGTAATTGCCGGCACCTGACGTCGGGAAGCCGCCCGACCCACCCAAAAACGGGCCGTAAATCGGCTGCTGAAGATTGTAGAAGGGCTGGTAGCCCCAACGGCCGGAAAATCTCAATTTATCCGTGGCGACGTAGTCGAACTTGGTGTCCATCTTGTGGAGATTGTAGATCGTCCCTTGATTGACGTAATCGTTAGCAACGGACAGGTTCGGGAATGTAACCGCCGGAAAATAAGGGAGCAGTTTCTTGACCACGGGATCGAAACGATCTGGCCTAATTATGTTTCCCGGGAAGGGAGTCCTGCCCTTGCCATCAGAGGTCCCTGTAAGGGGATCGTAGATCGGGCGGCTCGATCCGCTCTCATTGCCGGAGAGCATTGTCGCGTTCGGCAGCGATAGGATTCCCGAAGCCGCCGCGTTGTAATAATCGCCTTCATAGCTGCCGAAGTAGAACAACTTATTTCTGATAATGTGTCCGCCCGCCGAAACTCCGGGATTATTGTCCACCAGGTGAGCGGGCTTTGCACCCGCTAGATTGGCGAAGTAGTTGTTGGCTTCAAACTTATTGACGACGTTATATTCGAACGCCGACCCGTGGAACGAATTGGAGCCGCTCTTCAGCCGTACGTTGACCGACGCACCGCCGGCCAGAGCCTGTTCCGAGTCCGCAGCGTTGGTCACAATGTTGACGTTTTCGATGGCTTCGACGGACGGCACGAATGTGGTGTACTGTACCACCCACGGATTCATCGCGCTGACACCTTCGATGCGAACCGCCGCGGCGGCCAAGCCTTGACCGTTGAAAGAGAACTGCATCGACTTCGAAGGATTATTAGCTTTCCAGCACATTGGGATCCTAAGCTTAGAATTCCACGTGGACAAGTTG